>Ga0209553_1000013_pt1 | contig 99794 bp, 99 predicted proteins | sample LauGreFBDMM110DN_2_FD_188217 | JGI IMG/M metagenome (GOLD analysis project Ga0209553, IMG submission 188217) | Freshwater lake microbial communities from Lake Michigan, USA - Fa13.BD.MM110.DN (SPAdes) (version 2) | ecosystem: Environmental > Aquatic > Freshwater > Lake | place: Lake Michigan...
ACATTTTATGCAGCAAATCGGTCTTGCTGGTATAGCGATACAATAGATGCATAGCACCGGCAGCCGCCTTTTTCTCACAGTTGGCGTGATCAATCAGCAATAGCGCTTGTTGGGCGAGCGCAGCATCTAACCAGGCAGCAGGTGTTTCACAAGCAAGGAAGTCCTGAACGGAACTAGTCGTCCGACTCGTCATCGTCGTTCTCGACCGCAGTTGGAAGCAAGTTGGCGGCCGCCGGCACATCAGCATCGAGCGCCGAATTGAGACGATCTGTATTCTGTTTCTTGGAAGTTTTCGCGCCTAGCTTGCGCAATGTTTCCACACGCTTGATGAGATTGCCCGTGCCGGATTGCAGTTTATTGTGAGCCTTGTCGAAGCTTTTCTTGCTGGCATCGATCTTCGCGCCAATCTCATCCAGGTCAGCTACAAATGCCACAAACTTGTCATACAGACGTCCGGCTTGCTCGGCTATTTCCACCGCGTTCTGGCTTTGCTGCGCCAGACGCCACAGATTGTGCACGGTCTTCAGTGTTGTCAGCAGTGTGGTCGGGCCGACAAAAATAATATTGCGTTCGAATGCGAACTGAAACAACTCAGGATCGTGCTGCAATGCCATCGAAAAGGCTGCCTCTATGGGCAGAAACAGCAACACATAATCCAGCGAATTAACTCCGGCCAGATTTTGGTAATCCTTGGCGGAGAGACCTTTTATATGTTGTCGAATAGAGTTCAGGTGCAGCTTCAGCTGATTCACACGTTCTGTGTCTTCCGCCGCAGACGCATACGCGTCCCAGGCTTTCAAAGACACTTTGGAATCGATGATGATGTCCTTGGATTCCGGCAAATGCACCACCACGTCCGGCTGTGATTTACCGCCGTCCTCGGCTTTGAGACTTACCTGCACTTCATATTCACGACCTTTTACCAGTCCGGATTTCTCCAGCAAGGACTCAAGTACAAATTCACCCCAGTTGCCCTGCGCCTTGTTGTCACCTTTCAGTGCGTTGGTCAGGTTCACTGCATCAGCACTGATCTTGCTGTTCAGCTCTTGCAGATTCTTGATTTCTTTGGCCAGGGAAAAGCGTTCGTTGGATTCTTTTTGATAGGTTTCTTCCACCTTTTTTTCGAACGACAGAATCTTTTCCTGCAATGGATTCAATACCATCGCCAGACTTTCCTTGCTGGTGCTGGCGAATTTTTTACTCTTGTCTTCGAAAATTTCGTTCGCGATATTCTTGAATGCAACGGAGAGTTGTTCTTTGGAATCATTGAGCAACGTTTGCTTCTGCTCAAACTGTTGCAGCTCGAGAGTGAGGCGGGTCTTTAATGAGGCGTTTTCTTCGCGCAGGGAATGCAAACTGATTAATTGCTGCTGCAGATTGGCCAGCTCTGCTTCCCTGGCCTGGAGGCGTGCCGTGACGGTCGCTTCGGCGAGGCGTGCAATCTGTGCCTGACGCAGCACAAAGAACAGCGCCGCTGTCGCGCCGAACAAAAGCAACAGAGCCAGCAGAGTTACAATCATATCCATGAGTTTTTTGCGCTACTGCTCAGGTAAGATTGTCGTTGATCAATTGCAACAACTCTTTCTGCAGGAGTACAGCCTCGGGGGAGTTTTCGCCACTTTCCGCAATCACGTCTACCGTAGTGCCGGTTTCGAGAAATTTCACACTAAAATCCAACCCTTCGCCCGCGTCATTATCGCCACGACCCAATATTCGGCCGAAAAAACCTGGCGCTTCGTCAGTTTCCTGTGGAGAAAATTTCACGTTGATAAATTTCTGTTCGCGATCACTCTCGAGGATGGCGATATTCGCTTCTTCCAGCGCAGATCGAACCAGTACCCAGGCGCGATCATAGGCAAGGCGCAACTGCAGCACCTGGTCGCCGCTTGCAGTTTCAATCAGGTTTGCCTTGCGCGCAGTTTCAATGCTGCCTGCCAGCAAACTGGCTGAGGAGGCCTGATAGATATCATTGCGATCGGCCAGATATTGCGAAAGCGAGTCCAGTATCTGCCGCTCCCGCTCTGCTGTACTGGATACAATCGGCCAGTTGATAATCACCGGAGTCGGATCACTGCGCAGGTTTTCCAGATGGATCACATAGATTTCGGAATAACCGGAATGCAGACCTGGCTCAATCCGCACTCGATATTTGTGCCTGGTTTCGAGATCAGAGTCCACTTCGACCCAGGCCGTATCCAGAATGCCGCTGCCAGGATTTTCATAATCAAGTGCAATCTGCAGCTGCGTCCAATAGTCTCGAATCAGGGGCCAGACCTGCGCCGGGGTCGCATCAATAATTATCCAGCGACTGTCATTGATAGACTGAATTATCACGCCTTCGCGGCCACCTGTTTCGATTGGTTTCGGTAATGGAACACGGTCGAATACCACCGGATTGACCGGGAGCGCTTCGGGCACGACATACAATTGATCGAGGGTAAAACTGTCCAGTTCGGACGGCACCACCATGGGAGGCAGTACCTGGGCCTCACGGTAGTCGGCACCGCGATCCCGAAACATGCCATTGTCCCCAGTGAGGTAGTTACAGGAAGTGAACAATAACGGCAGCAATGCAAAAACCAGTTGTCTACGCATTAATATAGGTATCTCTAAATAGGTATCTCGAAGAAAAGTTAAGCGGCCGCAGACATGTGTATGCCTGCCTGAGCCAAGGCTTCCAGTACTTGGACGTGATACTGCTGGTCAAGCTCCACCAAAGGCAAGCGAATACCACTTTTGATCCGCCCCATTTGCTGCAACGCCCATTTCACAGGAACCGGATTCGCCTGCAGAAACAGCTGCTGATGCAACAGTGCCAATTTGGCATCGACCGCGGCGGCGGCGGCTGCATCCCCTGCCAGCGCCAGTGCACACATCCTGGCCATAAGTACTGGCGCCACATTGGCAGTTACGGAGATGGTGCCAGCTGCTCCAGCCAGAATCAGTTCGCGGGAGATCGCGTCTTCACCGCTATACACCGCCAGGCGATCACCGCAGCGCTTGATCAATTCCTTGCCACGCGCTACATCCCCGGTTGCATCCTTGATGGCGACGATATTTTTCAGACCGGCCAGACGCTCTACAGTCTCTATTTTCAAGTCACAGGCGGTACGGCCTGGCACGTTGTACAGAATCTGGGGAATGTCGATGGTTTCAGCGATGAGTTTGAAATGCTGGTAAAGACCTTCCTGGGAAGGCTTGTTGTAATAAGGAGTAACGAGCAGACAGGCATCCGCACCGTGCTCCCTGGCAGAGTCAGTAAAGAACAGCGCTTCTTCAGTGCTATTGGAACCGGTTCCGGCTATCACCGGCACGCGCTTCGCCACGTACTCGACACAATGCGCAATCAAATCACAATGCTCTGCTGTGGTCAGCGTCGCCGACTCACCTGTGGTGCCAACCACCACAATGCCATCAGTGCCTGATTCAATATGCCAGTCGAGCAGACGATTAAACGCAGGCAGATCCAGCGCACCATCACTCAGCATCGGAGTGACGATAGCAACAATACTACCCGTTAGCGGAGTGCTACCTTTGATTAAAGCGGACATGGGATTCCTTCATTCGCAATACGCTGTAGACTTTAACACAGCGACTTTAACACACAGAGAGATGATCAACCAAAACCAGCAAGACCACCAGCATGATGGATTCTTCGTCATGGCAATAGCGGTCAAAGAAATCGTTGAGCAACTTTTTCTTGGGATGGAAACTGATCCTTGTTTATTGCAACTGCAAGCCAAGCTGTCCAATGCCAGCTAGCCTTTCCTGATCCAGTAAAAATAGGCAGTGTCATTTTTCTGAAAATCCAGGATCTGGTGATTACTCTGCTGCACAAACAGGTGAAAATCCTTTTCAGAGCCCGGATCGGTTGCTACCACCTTCAGGATTTGTTGTGATTGCAGCTTGTTGAGGGCTAATTTCGCCTTCAGCAGCGGCAGCGGACATTCCAAACCGCTTAAATCCAGCTCTTGATCGACCTTAAGTTCCATATCGGCATTTTACCCGCTAAGGCGTTCCCTGCCTATGCGCAGACCCAACTAATCTGGGCCAGTACGACAGGACCGGTGCGCCGAAATAGCAACTCACGCGCCCTAACAATAGGAATTATTTGTGCTAATCTGGGTCTACTGTCTCACCTTGAACAGCACCATGAACAGTACCTTGAACAGTATCTTGAATAGCACATTGAAAAGACCTTAATAAGCACCCAGATAACCCTTATGCGCAACCTGCTATGCAATAATCTCCTGCTATTGAGCATCAGCCTGTTACCCGGCATGCTGGTGGCGCAGACGCCCCTGCCGAGCCTTGGCGACAGAATCTCGGGTACGGTTTCAATAACCCAGGAATATGAGATGGGGCAGCAGTTTCTGAGTCAGATTCGCCGCAGCGCTCCTACCATTCCCGATGCCTTGCTCAATTCCTATCTGGAAAGTGTCACTTACAAGCTGGCCTCGCGCAGCCAGTTGCAAGATCACCGGATGTCATTCGTAATTATCGACAGCGAACAATTGAACGCATTCGCGGCCCCGGGCGGCATTATCGGCGTCAATACCGGCTTATTCCTCAATGCGCAGACTGAGGCGGAGTTTGCCTCGGTCATGGCGCACGAAATTGCCCACGTTAGCCAACGTCATTTCGCCCGCGGGGTGGATCAGGCGCAGGCCTCGCGAATTCCGCAGTTGGCCACACTGCTGGCGAGTGTGGTCATCATGGCCACTTCGGACCCCGGTCATGGTACCGCGGCAGTTGCCGCCGCACAGGGACGCGCGCTGGAAAACCAGCTGCGATTCAGTCGCAGCAATGAGGCTGAAGCGGATCGCGTTGGTCAGGACACTATGTACAACGCCGGATTCGATCCAGATGCCATGACCGCGTTGTTCGAACGCCTGATTACGATTAATCGCTTCGGCAGGAGTCCACCGGAATTCCTGTTATCCCACCCGGTCACTGAATCGCGCATTGCTGACAGTCGTGGTCGTGCGATTCGTTACCCACAACGGGAGTACAGCAACAACCTTGAATATCAGGTGCAACGCGCGCGAGTGGTAGCGCATTACGCCATCGATAAGGCGGCTCATGTCGCCACTTCCGAGCGCCTGTTGCAGGAGGCCACATCGGCGTTCACGCAGGATGCGAACCGTTATGCACTGGCAGTGGCTTATCAGGAAAACAAGCAATACGCTTTGGCGAGTGAGACGCTGTCGCCGCTGCTAAGTAAAGATCCAAATCGAATCAGTTATGTGGTTACGCAAGCGGAGATATTTACCGAACAGAATGAGCCCGGACAAGCCATCGAATTCCTGCGGCGCCATCTTGAAATCAATCCTGACAATCATCCTCTGACGATGGCGCATGCTGATGCGCTGATCGCCGCACGTTCCTTTGAGGCGGCAGCAGATCTCATGGATAAGCACACGCAGGTGCGCACCAACGATCATCATCTATGGTACAAACTCGCGGAAGTGCAGGGTCAGGCAGGCAATATCAGCAAAGTGCATCAGGCGCGCGCTGAGTATTTCATTTTGATAGGTGATTACCACAGTGCCAGCGACCAGTTGAATTATGCCTTACGCGTGGAATCAGATAACGGTTCAGCACCAGCGATAGCAGCGCGCCTGCAGCAAAAGATCAAGGAAGTTGAAGAGTTGCAGCGCATACTAACGGCTGATCAGTAGTTCGCAGCCTCCGAATTCACTATATGCCGGCAAGCGCTGGTTACGCCTTCCCTCTCACTTTCAATTGATTGGTTGCCGCAAATTCCAGCATGCGCTGCAAAGGCAGCATGGCACGCTCGGCCAACTTCGAATCAACCAGGATTTCATTGCTCATTGCACCCAGTGAGCCCAGCAACCTCTGCAAGGAATTCATCCCCATCCACGGGCAATGCGCGCAACTGCGACAGGTAGCATCATTGCCTGCGGTTGGCGCAATGATGAAGCGTTTTTCCGGAGCCACTTGCTGCAATTTATGAAAGATCCCTTTGTCAGTGGCAACAATAATATCCTTGTTAGGCAAGTTGCGAGCCGCCTTGATGATCTGGGTAGTGGATCCGATTACATCGGCGATTTGCAGCACTGCGGCCGGAGATTCCGGGTGTGCCAATATGGCGGCATCCGGATAAAGTTTGCGCATGTCGAGCAAACCACGAGCCTTGAATTCCTCATGCACGATACATGCAGAATCCCATAACAACATGTCCGCACCTGTAGTCTTCTGGATATAGCTACCAAGATGCCGATCTGGAGCCCAGATAATCTTTTCGCCAGCCCCCATTAAATGCTCTACTACATCGACCGCAATACTCGAAGTCACCACCCAGTCAGCTCGCGCCTTCACTGCGGCGGATGTGTTGGCATACACCACTACTTTTCGCTCCGGATGCGCATCACAAAACCTGGCAAATTCAGCAATTGGACAGCCGATGTCGAGCGAGCAGGTCGCCTCGAGCGTTGGCATCAATACAGTTTTTTCGGGACTCAGAATCTTGGCGGTCTCGCCCATGAAGCGCACACCGGCAACGAGCAAAATATCCGCGTCTACTTCCCGTCCGAAACGCGCCATCTCCAGACTGTCACCCACAAAACCGCCAGTGCTTTCCGCCAGATCCTGTAATTTCGCATCCACATAATAGTGGGCAACGAGCCGTGCATTTTTTGCGCGCATCGTTGTTTTGATGCGCGTAAGCAGCTGTTCTTCAGCGGCCGCATCCAATACTTGCGGTTGCCCGATACGATCAAGATATTCACGCACGATGACAGTATCGGCGGCGAGCCGATCGACAGTGGCGGGACTGGAATCTACTGGTTTCATAGCGCTATAACAGTTTTTGCGAGATGCCTCAGTTTAACACAGACGCATGCATCCATTTGCAAGACCTGCTTAAGGATCAGTATGCGGCTGTAACCACTGGATTTTCAGAAGACTAATGCGGGAGAGAAAAATGGTGGGGCGTGATGGATTCGAACCATCGACCATCAGGTTAAAAGCCCGGTGCTCTACCAACTGAGCTAACGCCCCGCGAAAGGGCGACATAGTACTATCAATACAAAAAAAGACAAGTCATGCAGCCCACTTTTTACTGGTAATGCGTCGGATCAGTGACCTCAGCGTCGAGAAATCCCTGCCGTCGGAATCGACAACTGTCACAGCGACTGCAGGCCTCCCCTTTTTCATTGGCTTGATAACAAGATACCGTGAGCGAGAAATCCACTCCGAGACGTTTACCAGTCTTGATTATTTCAGACTTGCTGAGATCTATCAGTGGCGTCTCCAGAGAAATCAAACCACCCTCAATTCCAGTCTTCGTCGCGAGATGGATCAGCTTCTGATAGGCGGCTATATATGCGGGCCGACAATCTGGATAACCCGAATAATCACGCGCATTCACACCGATGAAAATCGCGTTTGCACCTAACACTTCAGCCCAGGACAACGCATATGCGAGGAACACAGTATTGCGCGCTGGCACATATGTAACCGGAATTCCCTCGGACTCCTGCTCTGGAATCGCGATGGAATTATCAGTCAGGGCAGAACCACCAATGGCAGTCATATCCAGCTGAATAATTTTGTGCGCGACAACTCCCGCCCGCTTTACGACCTGTTCGGCTGCTACCAGTTCACTGATGGAACGCTGCCCATAGTTGAAGCTCATCGCATAGCAGCGATAATTTTGCGCGGCAGCGATGGCGAGACAAGTGGCAGAGTCAAGGCCACCGGAGACGAGTACTACGGCTTTTTTTGCGGAATCAACTGCTGACATAAATTTGAATTCGTGTTTTCTGTAGCTGGATTAATCCTGCCGGCATCTGGCAATGAGAAATGTGAAAGATCGCAATTCTCTCGTTGAATTCGCAACCGCCCTCACACGAAAAGCAGCTACTTACCTGCTACTGTTCCCCAAATCTGTTTATGCATCTGCATCTGCATTCGCACTGGTAATGAATCCTGTAAAATCCAGTCCGCCAATTGTGCCGCTGGCAATTGTTCGAATGAGGGCGAAAATAAAATCTCGTTTACCCGACTCGCTAAATCCAGCAGTTGCAGTTTGGCTTTGCTCCATTCGTAGTCTGTTCGATCACAGATTACAAATTTAACCTGGTCATCGGGTTTTAACCGCGACACGTTCTCGAATCGATTCTTTGCTACTTCATTGGAGCCAGGAGTCTTGATATCCAACACCACAGACACGCGTTGGTCGACATCGTCGATTGGCATAGCGCCACCTGTTTCCAGCGATACTTTGTAATTTCTATTACACAAGGCCTGTAACAGAGGCAGACAGTTCGGCTGTGCCAGCGGCTCACCGCCGGTGACAGTGACATAGTTGCAAGCATAGCTGGCAACGGTGTCGAGGATTTGTTGCAGAGACGTGATTGCCCCGCCCTCAAATGCATACGCGGTATCGCAGTACTGGCAGCGCAGCGGACAGCCGGCGAGTCGCACAAAAACAGTGGGTATGCCCACCGTACGTGACTCGCCTTGCAGGGAGTGGAAAATCTCGGTGATGCGAAGACTGAGACCGGATTCGGGCGAGCTGTCATCTAGCATGGGAATTACTCGTACTGCGAACGCACATGGTTAGCCTACGACACGATACTGGCCACGGATACTGCTAATAAATGCATGAATTCTTGTGAAAAGGCACTACTGCAAGGATAACAACCGGGTATCAGCCAGATTAGCCACGCCGGTATTCGGAAACCTGCGCTTGATGTCATTCAACAAACGTCGTGCCTGGTCAATATCGCCCAATCCCTGGTACGACAGACCCAATCCGTACATGGCATCGGGTAGTTTCGGTGAATCAGCAAATTGATTGATGATAATTTCATAGGCAGCGCGCGCCTCTTCGTAACGGTTCAGATACAGGTAAGCCTGCCCTTTCCAGTAGTGCGCGTTGGTGATGAAACGCCCTTGCGGGTAAATATTCAGGTATTGATCAAACTCGGCAATAGAACGCTCAAAACTGCTATTGATTACCGAGTCGTATGCCATCTGGTACAGCTGTTGCTCACTCAGCACTGCGGGTTGCAATGTGCCGCGGCTATTGTTGCGGGCAGCAGCGGTGTTAGCCGCTGCTAGCGATGGATCCGGTCGCTCAGTAGTTGGTAAATTAGTTGGTGAATTGGTCGGTAAGTCAGTTGCCGCATCTGCTGGCAGTGGCAACGCAGGCGTCAAAGTGCTGATTCGATTGTCAGTAACAGCCGCGGTTACCGCCGTGCGCTCAGGTATGGCGGTGCCAAGACCCGCAGCGGAGCCGGTCGGAGCTAGGCCTGTAGTTGCGCCTGTAGTTGCGCCTGCATTTATGCCAGCTGCGCTGGTTGTGACAGCAGGCTGGTTCGCAGGCAAAGAATTTGGGGTAGTTGTCGGTATGGCTGGAGTGATCGTGCTAGCACCCGGTGTTAGCGCTGCCGTGTTACTTGCTGGAGCTGACTCCAACGCGCTCAAGCGGTCATCCATATTGGTATAGCGAGCCAGGGAATCACGTTGCAATTTACGCAACTCAAAACCCTGTTCTTCAATAAGCCCACGCAGGGCCTGTACTTCTGTTTGCAATTGCTGAATTTGTTCCAGCAACAGCGACATTGCATCGTTATTCCCCGTGGCAGGCGCAGCAGCACTTTGTCTGCTGGCTTGCCCGGGAGTAAACGCAGGTGACTCAACAATCGCACCGGTTCCCTGAGCTGCAGCCACCGCACTGAACATACAAAAGTATGCGCAGAGCTGGATTTTACTGACTACAACCCACAGAAGTTTGTTCATGGCATTAACGCGCGACTACTTCCACGCGACGATTGCGGTCGTATGCCTGTTCGGTTTGACCAGTTTGAGCCGGTCGCTCCTCACCATAGCTAACAACTTCGATCTGAGTGCGAGTTGCACCATTTACGATCAAATAGTTGAGTATGCCATTGGCACGTCTTTCGCCAAGCGCCAGGTTGTATTCACGAGTACCGCGCTCATCAGCATGACCTTCCAGGCGGATACGCTTGTTAGGGTTGGCTGCCAGATCACGGGCGTGATACGTCAATGTGTCACGATCTGCTGCCTTGAAGTCAGCGATATCAAAGTCGAAATAGAACACAGTTTGACGCAGGGCGTTTTGTGCTCTGATTTCTTCCTGGGATAAAGCTGGTGCAGTTGATGCCGCACCTGGTCGTGCTGACTCAGAAGCGGATGAACTGTCCGCAGCTTCTTCTGCATCTCCAGACGATCGACATGCCGCCAGTACCGACAGCGCGACTACCAGGATCCCGATTTTAAATATTTGCTTGCTTTGCATTGCCACTCTTTAGTCCTCCACAGACTTCGTACGTTAGGTAAAAACACGCTAATTCAACAACGGGGACCAGGATGGTTCCCGTACATCGCCTTGCGTGGATGGTAAACGGAATTTCACGCGACCGTCAATTGACACGGCGTCCAGAACGCCGCGGCCATTAAACTTGGTCGCATACATAATCATGCTGCCGTTAGGGGCAAGTGTTGGTGATTCATCCAGCGACGTATCCGTAAGGATGAACGTACGCAGGGTCTCTATATTCATGATAGCTATATGATACATCGGATCTTGTCTGGTCTCTCTACGAACATGCACAAGATTTACACCATCTGGCAAGAACTGTGCTTTAGCGCACTGAAAACAGTCATAAGTAAGGCGCTCTATGTCATAGGAACTGGCTCCCAGCTCCATTTGGTAGATCTGGGGCTGTCCGGTACGGTCTGACATGAACACAAGTGAGCGTCCATCCCGGCTCCAACTCGGTTCAGTATCGATGGCAGGATGGTCGGTGATGCGCATCAGCTCATTCGTTAACAGGTCTTGTACATATATATCCGGGCTGCCGTCCTTGGAGAGCACCATGGCCAGTTTAGAGCCGTCAGGGGACCATACCGGTGAGCTGTTGATATTCGGGTAATTGGTAATCTGGCGCCGTTCTCCGCTATTTAGGTTCTGCACATAGATGCGTGGCAGGTCAGTCTCGAATGACACATAAGCCACGCTTTGTGCATCAGGCGACCAGCTCGGTGACATGATCGGCTCGCCTGACTCCAGCAAGACCTGCGCTCTGGCACCGTCATAATCCGCCTTCTCCAGACGGAACAAGGTATTTTCAGGTCCTGCTCCCTCAGAGACGATATAGAGGATCTCGGAGTTAAAGGCGCCGGGAATGCCAGTCACGTGTTGGAAAACCACGTTACTGATGGTATGTGCAATATCGCGCAATTGCGTAACAGATCCCGTAAGGATCTCGCCGGACAGTTTGGTTTCGCGATTAATATCGAAAAACTCATACTGCACTGTCACCAGCTGGCCGCCGGTAGCACGGTCGATCTTGCCCACCAGCAGATAGTCCTGGGCCAATACGCGCCAGTCGTTATAGAACACTTCCTGCTCTTCGCTCGGCATGCTCAGCATATTGCTGCGCGACAGGGCTCTGAATTCACCTACCTGCTCGAGATCATTCATCACGATCTGGGCGATGTCTTCGTCCAACACGCCAGCGCCTTGCCAAAAGAAAGGAACTATCGCGATTGGAATCGGATTATCTATCCCCTGCGTAATCTGGATACTCAATTCAGCCTGCACGCCATTGGCAAGCAGGCTTAGAAATATTCCAGCGAAAATGCAGCGCATATTCAATTTAGTAAATCCTCGGGTTGGAAAATCAGCGAAAGCGATCTGAAATTGGCATTAAATATAGTAATCGGCAATACCGCCAATTGTCTGAATGAGGGTGAGGCCTTGTAAACGGCAACTTCAGCCGCGCGATCGAATGCTGCATCGCCACTAGTCTGGGTAATTTTAGTCTCTATCAGCTCGCCGGTAGGCAACATGCGTATTTGTATGATCACGCGCATGCCGTTGCGTGCGCTGGGAGGCCGCGACCACTGCTTTCGCACTTCTTCATGAATCAACGCAGTGGCACTCTGTACCAGTTCCAGCTCGGTCCGCGCCGCCTCAGCTTGCGCTGCCTGGGATGTTTCCTCTTCGCGCTGTCGATCCTGCTCAAGTTGCTGCTGCTGTTGTTGCTTTACACGCTCAGCTTCTGCCACTTCGCGCTGCCGTTCCCGCTCTTCGGTACTGCGCTTTTCTTGTTCTTGCCGCAACTTCTCCGCCTGCTGCCGTTGCTCGAGTTGTTGCCGCTCCACCAGGGCAGCCCGTTCCCGCTCCTGTTCGCGCGCCTTTTCAGCTTCCTGAAGCTGCGCCACTTCCTGTTCCTGCTGTTCCTGCTGCTGTTCTTGTTCCCGCGCTACACGTTGCTGTTCAGTGCGCTCCTGGCGTTGCCGTTGCACATTCTTCTCATTCACTACCTGCGGGTTTTCATCGATAAACAGCGCCTTGATAACGCTCGGCTGTACCAATTCCAAAGCCTCAGGCGCGCGAGCGGTCTGCAAATAAAGCAGAAACGCGAGCAGCAGACCGTGAAAACCCACCGCCACGATAATCGACAGCGGGTAGCCGTTATAGATGACAATGTTGTCGATTGGACTCTTCATCGCTATTTAAACTGGTTCCAGCTTACAAGCTACCGAGCGGCTGGGTGATGAAGTTCGGATTCGTCACGCCGGCTCGCTGCAAAATTGTAATCAAATTAATCATTGCGCCCCAATCCGCCGACGCATCACCCTCTATCAATACCTGAATACTTGGATTGGCGCTCATGATCTGGCCAACCTGCACACCAATCGTTTCCAACGCTATCGATTGTCGATCTTCGCCAGTGGCGCCGAGGCTCAGGAAGTACTCTCCGTTGGACGTAATCGACACCACCAGAGTTTCGAGATTTTCATCTATGTCCAATGCCTCATTATTCGCCTGGGGTAAATCCACTTCGATGCCCTGGTTCATAAGCGGCGCTGTCACCATGAACACAATCAGCAATACCAGCATCACGTCGATATATGGCACGACATTGATATCTGCCATAGGCTTGCGTTTTTTGCGAACTATAATTTCCATATTTGCCCGAAAATACCTGCGTTAATCGCTGTGGATCTGCCGGTGCAGGATGCTGGAAAATTCATCGGAAAATGTAATGTAGCTACTGGTAATACTCTCGACCCGGGTGGAGTAGCGGTTATATGCCACCACCGCCGGGATCGCGGCCCACAAACCCAAGGCAGTCGCCATCAATGCTTCGGCAATACCCGGTGCTACTACCTGTAAAGTTGCCTGCGTCTGGGTGGCCAGCCCGAGAAACGAATTCATGATACCGATCACCGTTCCGAACAGTCCTATATAAGGCGAAACTGAACCGACCGTGGCCAGAAATGCCAGATGCTTTTCCAGTTTCTCTTCTTCGCGGGCGAAGGCTACCCGCATGGCACGCTGCGCCCCCTCCATAACAGCCTCGCGGTCCACGCTGGCCTGCTGCCGCAGCCGCATAAATTCCTTAAAGCCCGCACGAAATAAATTCTCCATGCCGACTAATTGCACATTGTCTGCCTTCTGCAGCTGACTGCCTTCTTTATACAGCTGACTCAGGTCCATGCCTGACCAGAAACGCTTCTCAAAACTCAACAGATTGCGTGCGGCCGATGAAAGCACGAGCCAACGTTGCACGATCATTACCCAGGATACGATGGAGAGCAGCAGTAAAATCAGCATTACGATCAATGCCGTGCCACTGGCATCCAGTACCAAATCTATAGGACTTATTCCCTCAGTCACAATGCTATCTCCGGGTTTATATCAGGTCGAAAAAGTGTACGGTTTATCTGCAGGAATACCGATTGTATGAAGGCATATTTCGGCCAAAGTCATAAATAGTTTCACTTATTCGATGCAATCGCACCTTATATCGGGAAAAAGTGCCTCGGCAGCGATTAATGCAGCCCGAATACTGCTCAATTGTGACGTAAATCTGGCAGGTTTCTTGATCAGCAGTTCAGCAGTCAGTAGTCAGTAGTCAGCTTAATGCTTGCGGTAATTGTTGCTTGTCCGGAGATGCTGACAGTGATTGTCAGTCTTTCTCTTGCCCAAACAAATCTTCCAGCTGGCTGGAGGGTTTAATGCCAAAGTGTCGGTAGGCGTATTGCGTAACCACCCTGCCCCGCGGTGTACGCATGATAAACCCCTGCTGGATCAGATAAGGTTCCAACACATCTTCAATCGTGTCGCGCTCTTCACTGAGCGCAGCCGCGAGACTGTCGATGCCTACTGGTCCGCCTTCAAACTTTTCGATCATCGTCAGCAGCAGGCGGCGATCCATATGGTCGAAGCCATTCTTGTCAATGCTGAGCATGTCCAGCGCCAGACTGGCGGTGTCCAGGTTCACCTTGCCGTCGACTTTGACCTCGGAATAATCCCGTACCCGCCGCAACAGGCGATTGACAATGCGGGGGGTGCCGCGAGCGCGTCTCGCAATCTCGGTGGCGCCCAGACTGTCGATGGAGACACCGAGTATGCCGGCTGATCGGGTCACGATCTGACTCAACTCCTCGATGGAATAAAACTCGAGTCGCTGCGTAATTCCGAAGCGATCCCGCAGGGGAGAAGTAAGCAGTCCCGCTCTGGTGGTAGCGCCGACCAGGGTAAAAGGGGGCAGGTCCAACTTGATGGAGCGAGCGGCTGGCCCCTCCCCGATCATGATGTCGAGCTGATAGTCTTCCATTGCCGGATAGAGTATCTCCTCCACCACAGGGCTCAGGCGATGAATCTCGTCTATAAAAAGCACGTCGCCGGCTTCGAGATTTGTCAACATTGCGGCCAGATCTCCGGCTTTTTCCAGCACCGGACCAGAAGTAGACTTGATCGACACATTCAGTTCGTTCGCGATTATATTCGCCAGTGTGGTCTTGCCGAGGCCCGGCGGCCCGAACACGAGTGTGTGGTCTAATGGTTCTTTCCGCTTGCGCGCCGCATTTATGAAGATATCCATCTGCGTCTTCACTTCCTGCTGCCCGATGTAGTCTTTCAGGAACAGCGGACGAATGGCGCGGTCCACCGAATCTTCAGTGGGTGTCGCTACAGCCGAAATCAGTCTTTCTTCTTCTATCATCAGCCCATGCTCTTCAATGCCAGACGAATCAGTTGTTCACTCTCGGCTACTTCCGGGTTGTCTTTCAGCACCAGCGCAATCGACCTTGCCGCTTGCTGCGGTTTATAGCCAAGGCCAATCAGTGCTGTTTCTGCATCGCGCGTCATCTTGGATACTGTTACCGAGCCAGCATGTGGCAATTCGGCCGCATCAGCAGTGCTCCATTCATCCAGCCGATCACGCATTTCAATAATCAGGCGTTCCGCCGTTTTCTTGCCCACGCCGGACACACTGGTGAGCGCGCTCAAGTCATTGTTGCGGATTGTGCGCACCAGTGCGTCTGCCGCAATACCAGACAGAATCGCCAAAGCCATTTTCGGGCCAACACCATTGACCTTAAGCAGCGCGCGAAACATCGCCTTGTCTTTGGCATCGTAAAATCCATATAAAAGCTGGGCATCTTCCCGGACCACAAAATGGGTATGTAATAGCAGTTGTTTGCCAACTTCTGGCAACTGGTACAGTGTGCTGAGTGGCACCTGAATCTCATAGGTAATGCCATTCACTTCCAGCAACACATCCGGCGGCTTCTTGTCCACCAGGACACCTCGTATCTGGCCAATCAATGTTGCCACCTCTTCCGGCTAAATGATTTCGCGCCTGCCATTCGAATCAGGCTGGCATGGGTATTGGCATGACAAATCGCGACTGCGAGCGCATCCGCAGCGTCCTCGGCGATGTTATCACTGATCGACAGCAGCGCTTTCACCATGTGCTGTACTTGTAACTTGTCAGCACCACCGGCACCCACCACAGCCTGCTTCACCTTGCGCGCGGAATATTCGTCAACCGGTAAATCGTGAGAAAGGCAAGCAACCATCGCACTGCCCCGCGCTTGCCCCAGCTTCAAAGCGGAACCTGCATTGCGCCCCATGAACACTTCTTCTATGGCGGCCTGCTGGGGGGAGTAACGTTCGATGATCTCGCAGACACCCTCGAAAATGGTCTTCAGGCGCTCTGGCAGTGACTCCGTTTCGGTTCGAATACAACCACAGGCAATATACTCAAACTTGTTGCCGACGACGTTTATCAGGCCATAACCGGTAACCCTGGAGCCAGGATCAATACCCAGAATTATGGCCATCTGTATTCCTCACGCCGGCTTGTCTGTCTCACGCAGGCGTATATTCAATTCACGCAGTTGCTGGGCTGACACCAGACCTGGAGCATTGGTTAGAGGGCAAGCAGCCGACTGCGTCTTCGGGAACGCAATCACGTCACGTATTGAAGTGGAGCCAGTCATCAGCATGATCAAGCGATCCAGTCCGAAGGCGATACCCCCGTGCGGCGGACAACCAAATGACAACGCGCTCAACAAAAAGCCGAATTTTTCCTCTGCCTCTTCCGCACCAATGCCCAGAACCTTGAATACTTCCTGTTGCATATCGGCCTTATTGATACGAATTGAACCGCCACCGAGTTCGGTGCCATTCAATACCATGTCATAAGCTCTTGATAAGGCACCTTCGGGATTGCTGGTTAATTCGCTGACATCACAGGCCGGTGCCGTAAACGGATGGTGCAATGAATTGAGACTGCCATCGCTGACGCGCTCAAACATGGGGAAGTCCACAACCCACAACGGTGCCCAACCGGATTTCACCAGTCCGAGATCTTCAGCGACTTTAATTCGGAGTGCGCCCAGCGCATCGTTGACGACCTTGATCTTGTCGGCTCCGAAGAAAATTATGTCCCCGGTTTCAGCATTGAGTTGTTTGAGCAGGGTTTCAATTACTGCTGGCGTCATAAACTTCAGAATCGGCGATTGCAAGCCTTCGATGCCTGCGGCTCGATCATTTACCTTGACCCAGGCCAAGCCCTTCGCACCGTATTTCGCCACAAAGGTGGTGTAGTCATCGATTACTTTGCGGCTCAGGCTGGCGCCTTGAGGTACCCGTAACGCCACCACGCGACTCTGCGGGTCCTGCGCCGGGCCGCTGAACACCTTGAAATCCACCGTGCGCATCAGCTCGGCAATATCCAACAGTTCCAGATCAATTCTCAAATCCGGTTTATCCGAACCAAAGCGCCGCATTGCCTCTGCAAAACTCATGCGCGGAAACTGGCCGAGATCTACCTGCATATGTTCCTGGAATACCAGGCGGATCATCTCTTCCATGATCCCCATGATTTGTTCTTCATCCATGAATGAGGTTTCGACATCAATCTGGGTGAACTCGGGCTGCCGATCCGCGCGCAAATCTTCGTCGCGGAAACACTTGGCAATCTGATAATAACGGTCCATGCCTGCAGCCATCAGGATCTGCTTGAATAGCTGCGGCGACTGCGGCAGGGCAAAAAAATGATTCGGATGGGTACGACTCGGCACCAGATAGTCACGCGCACCCTCTGGCGTCGCCTTGGTCAGGATTGGCGTTTCGATATCGAGGAATCCGTGCGTGTCGAGAAAGTTACGGACAGTGATCGACACCTTGGAACGGAAGCGCAATCGCGCCGCCATTTCTGGACGGCGCAAGTCAATATATCGGTAGCGCAGACGCACGTCCTCACCCACTGCCGCATGCTCATCGAGTTGGAACGGTGGGGTATTGGCGGTATTGAGTATTTCCAATTCCTTGCCCAGCACTTCGATCTGGCCAGTCGACATGTCCTTGTTGACAGTTCCTGCCGGTCGTAACCGTACCTGCCCCTTCACCTTGATTACAAATTCACTACGCACGCCTTCGGCGGCAGCAAAACTGGCTGGTATATCTGGGTCAAATACCACCTGTGCTATGCCTTCGCGATCACGCACATCCAGGAAGATCACACCACCGTGATCCCGTCGCCGATGCACCCAGCCACACAGAACCACGTCCTGTCCGACATATGATTCGTTTAATTCACCGCAATAATTACTGCGCATATACTGTTCCCGATGGCCCTTGCCAAGTTACGCGTTCCGATTCAGTGGCAAAACCTGCCACTAATTAATTGATGCCTGAAATTCAATGCTGGTTTATCTGCTATTGCTTTGACTGCTTTGACGACTTTTTCTTGGCCGCCGCTTTGCTGGCGTTGCCAGGCTTGCTGTTGCTGGAGCTATCGGCCTGCGCAGTCGACTTGGCAGTTTCGTTCTTATGCGGCGTAGCCGGTTTATCCGACTTGTCGGCTGTATCCTTCTTTGCAGCCTTCGCTGTGTCCGTATTGCCAGAAGCATTGGCAGAATCCGAGTCGGCAAGTTGTTTCTTATCGCCGGTCTTGAAATCAGTTTCGTACCAACCCCCACCTTTGAGACGGAAACTCGCAGCTGATATCATTTTCTCCAATGCCGCCTTACCGCAAGCAGGACATTTGCGCAGCGGCGCATCACTCATTTTCTGCAGCGCTTCCATTGTGTGCTTGCATTTTGCGCAGGTATATTCGTATATGGGCATCGTTACTCTCGGTTGACTGCTCGATTAATGTGCAGCTTGCAGCTTGGATCGTTGCTTAAATCGTCAACAATGGCGCAACAACAAGTCCCATCACTGCGAAAAGCCGGCGATTATACCTTATATAGATTTTCCGGCGCACGCTGATTCCTTAATCATAAGCGGATTATAGCGACAAAAAAGCTCATTCGTGGAGTTCGCATTAGCATAAATTGCGCTGATTGATGGCGACAGTTCCAGGTAAAATTGCGAATACAGACTGTTCTTTTTTTCAATGTGAAGCCAAATTTGCAAGATTCAAAAACAGAAAGAGAACTGCGGTAATTGAATTTACCAGTTGCGCAATGTGAAATAGCGCAGACTAATGCGGTTAAAGTTGATAGAAGTACTTGCTAGCAAAAGATGAATGGTTTTAAATGCACTCTCTAAGAATCAGTGACAAAAACTGTTTCTTGAGAATAAAACCGGTATTGAAATTTAGTATTGAAATTTACTATTGAAGGTACCAAGCAAACGACTAATGGTTTCTCCTCAACCGAGAAGAATTTTTCAAACCTGCAACCACTTGCATAGATAAAGAGAACGGGCATGGCTGTTAAAAAATCCTCCAAGAAAGCTGCATCAAAAAGCAAAGTAAAAGCAACCAGCGCAGCTAAGAAGCAAACTGCTGCGATCCAAAAGAAATACACCAAAACTGAAATCCTGAACGAGATCTCACAAAATACTTCTGTTAGCAAGAAAGAAGTATCTGCGGTTCTGGATGAACTGGCGGTAGTAATTGAGCGCCACATCAAGAAGCGTGCGGTAGGTGAATTTACCCTGCCTGGCCTGCTGAAAATCAAGTCTGTCGTGCGTCCAGCCAGACCTGCCCGCAAGAATGTACCAAATCCATTCCGCCCCGGCGAAATGATGGACATTCCACGCAAAGCAGCTACTACCAGAGTAAAAGTACTGCCTCTCAAGAAGCTGAAAGAGTTTGCCCTGTAACATTGTCCGGCAACTCTGCAGCTCTTGTTGCCTTTGTGGTTCTTAAATAGCTATAAGTAGTTCTAAAGTAGCTGTTAGGCAACAAAGGCAAGCACAGTTCCAAACCTGAAAGGCAGCCAATGGCTGCCTTTCTTTTGCCTTTCGATAATCAATCAGTGTAGTAAATGAACCCATGCGCGCCAGTGAATATTTATTAGCTACCGTAAAAGAGACACCGGCGGATGCTGAAGTCATCAGTCATCAATTAATGCTGCGCGCCGGCTTGATCCGCAAATTAGCCAGCGGACTCTATACCTGGCTACCCATGGGACTGCGCGTACTCCACAAGGTGACGGCAGTGGTGCGTGACGAAATGAACAAATCCGGCGCGATGGAAGTCTCCATGCCCGTAGTACAACCGGCGGAACTATGGCACGAGTCTGGCCGCTGGGCAGCAATGGGCCCTGAACTGCTGCGTTTTCAGGACCGGCATGAACGCGACTTCTGCCTCGGACCGACCCATGAAGAAGTCATCACTGATCTGGTGCGCGGTGAATACAACAGCTATCGCCAACTGCCAGCCAATATTTATCAGATTCAAACGAAGTTTCGGGATGAACGCAGGCCGCGCTTCGGCGTGATGCGTGCCCGCGAATTTATCATGAAGGATGCCTATTCATTTCATGTGGACCAGGCGTCGCTCGACCAGACCTATCAACTGATGCATCAGACTTATAGCAATATTTTCCATCGCCTTGGTTTGGATTTCCGACCAGTACTGGCTGATTCCGGCAATATCGGCGGCAGCATGTCCCATGAGTTTCATGTCCTGGCCGACTCTGGCGAAGATGAGATTGTATTTAGCAGCGCCAGTGACTACGCCGCCAATATGGAAATGGCACAAGGCAAGCATACTGACCTGCCCCAGGCAACTACGCAGTTGCCAATAACAACAGTGGCCACAGGTGACGCCCACAGCATCGATGCGGTAGCGACCTTACTGCAAGTGCCACCGCAGACACTTCTAAAAACCTTGATAGTGCATGCCTGCGATGCAGAAGGTATACGCAGCGAAGAGCTGGTCGCTTTGCTGCTGCGTGGCGATCAGGTACTGAATGAAACCAAGGCGCAAAAAATTGCAGGAGTGGCTGCACCGCTGGAATTTGCCACTGATGAGCTGATTCAGCGGAAGCTCGGTTGCCTGCCAGGATGTCTCGGCCCGGTGGGTCTCGGCGCCGCCATAAAGATTATCGCTGACCATTCTGTGGTGAACCTTAAGAATTTCATCTGTGGCGCGAATCGGGATGGCGAACATCTGCGCAATGCCAACTGGAATCGCGACTGTCGCTTTGATGCAGTGGCAGATTTGCGCAAGGTGCAGGAAGGCGATCTGAGCCCCGACGGCAACGGCACCCTCTCAATCAAGCGCGGTATCGAAGTAGGCCACATCTTTCAGCTCGGTAAAAAATACAGCGCAGCACTGAATGCAACGGTACTTGATGAAACTGGCAAGGCCATAGTCATGACCATGGGTTGTTATGGTATCGGTGTCACTCGTGTAGTCGCTGCGTGTATCGAACAGAATCACGATGACCGAGGCATCATCTGGCCAGAGCAACTCGCCCCGTTTCATCTCGTGATCGTGCAGATTGATGCCCATAAATCCGAACAGGTACGGGATATTTCCGAGCAACTGTATCGTGCCACACAGGCGTTTGGCCTCGAAGTATTGCTGGATGATCGGGATCGCAAAACGAGTGCCGGCGTCAAGTTTGCAGACTCTGAATTAATTGGCATCCCGCATCGTATCGTGGTGTCGCCTCGCAGCCTCGCGGAGGGTGTGATTGAATACGCCCGCCGTGGCGCTGGCGAAAAACAGTTGGTGCTGCAGGCTGATATTCTGGATTTTCTGCGGGATCAGATAAGCCACTTGCATTAGTTGCCATTACCCGGGGTCAAGTTGGCGCCAATTTAACGGTGAATCTGGAAATCCGTATAAGGCGGGCATGTCACTGGCACCTTCATGGAGGAGTTTGAATTGACCAACAACGCGGCAGCAAAACCATACATATTGGTGCTCTACTATTCGCGCTACGGAGCCACTGAGAAAATGGCCCAACTCATCGGCCGCGGCGTCGAAAGTGTTGGCACCCTGGAAGCACGCCTGCGAACAGTGCCAGCGGTGTCCCCGAATACGGCAGCGAGCGCACCAGCGATTCCAGAACAAGGCGCCATCTACTGCACTGAAGACGACCTGCGGCACTGTGCCGGGCTCGTCATCGGCAGCCCGACCAGGTTCGGCAACATGGCTGCAGCTTTGAAATATTTTCTCGATAACACAGGCAGTCTCTGGGTCTCTGGCGCTTTAATTGACAAACCGGTAGGCGTATTTACTTCCACCTCATCCCTGCACGGCGGTCAGGAAACCACTCTGTTAACAATGGTATTACCCCTGCTCCATCACGGCATGATTTATTGTGGCATCCCCTACTCCGAAGCGGCATTGAACTCCACCACCAGCGGCGGTACACCTTATGGCGCCAGCCATCATGCCGGCGCTGATGGCAAGAATCCCATTACTGAAACTGAGAAGGTTTTATGTCTCGCTCAGGGCAAACGCATCGCCACGATTGCATTGAAGCTCGCTACTGTCACCGGATGATGCTGCACCATGGCTGACACTGCCAACCCTCCCATTGCCCTGCAACGCGCCCGCCTGATTGTGCTTGCCGCCTGCTATGGCTTGCTGCTGAATTTCCTGGTGAGCAGCCTGATGGTTCTGAATGGGCTCGCCGCGGCTACACTCGTTATCTGGCTGGTGCAAATCATACCCCTGGCGATTTTCCTGCCTGGTTTGCATCAGCGCCGCTTGCGCAGTTTTGCCTGGGTGAGCTTCGTCATCCTGTTGTACTTCATGCATGGGGTACTGGTCGCGTTCGATCCGGGTCGCAGATGGTTCGGATTGATCGAAGTGAGTTTGTGCACGGTCGCGTTTGTAGCCCTGATTATTTATATCCGGCAATATCGCCAGTACTATCAGGTCAGACTTTGATAAAAAAAGACCGATAAACCGCGCTCAGACCCTGAGCTATCCCCGCTCACCAGCCCAGCGTAGATTTCACCAAAGGAATTGTCAGGCGGCGCTGCTGCGACAGTGACGTCGCGTCCAGCTGGTCCAGAATCTGCATCAGTGCGCGCAAGCTGCGATCCGCCCTTTGCAGAATAAATTCCGCGACGGCATCGTTTAATTCCATGCCGCGATTTTTGGCGCGCAACTGCAAGGCCTGCAGCTTTTCATGGTCGTTCAACGCGCCGATCTGGAATACGAGACAGGATTGCAGGCGCGAACGCAAATCGGGGAGTTGTAAAGGCAACGTAGCCGGTGCCGTGTTCATCGCCAACAGCAATTGGGTATCGCTATCCTTGATGGCATTAAATGCCGTAAATAGCGCGGCCTCCCACGCCGCATCACCAGCGATCAGTTCCACGTTATCCAGACACACCAGTGACAAGGTGTTAGCTCCCTCGAGAATTTCCGGATGCAAATTAGCTTTATCATGCATGGGCAAATAGAGGGCATTGCGATGTTCCAGCGCCTGTTGATGACAAGCCGCCTGTAGCAGGTGGGTCAACCCGGCGTCATGGCTGCCCCAAATGGCAACCAGTTGTTGCTGCTGCGCTGGATCAGACAAACAGGCAACAGCCTGTTGATTGGACTCGGCAATCAGGAAGTTTTCGAAGGTGGCGTTATCATCCAGCGTGACACCCAGTGTCAACTGGCTAGGCGGATTGGCAGGCATGTGTCAGCGGGCCCATCGATAATGCAGCACTGACGGATCGCGTCCCTGCGAACTGGCAATCGGCGTCAGATCCCGGTCCAGAGTAATCAACTCCAGCAATTGCTGGGAGTCGCCCTGCAGACCAAGTTCCAGTTCCAGGCGGGTACCATCAAGAGTTGCTACGACCATACTGCGCACCAGACCGAGGGTGCCTACGTAATTCAGCAACGATGAATAAGCCTGTAGATCGTCAATGCCTTCCACGCGTAACAGCACATAATTCTGGTCAGTCGTAACCGGCACGACTGCGAAATAATCGGCCAACTGCGTCGTAATGCGTTCCAGCGGGTTGTACAGGTAGACCTTAAGATCAGATTCGAAACCGTCGAACACAGTGGCCTGATTCTGGAAGATGAATTGCCAGAGGCCTACCAGTTCACCACTGGCCGTAAACAGCAAGCGGCCCGAGAGGACTGAATCAGCACCATAACGGGCACTGGCCGCGGTTATTACCGCCTGATCCAGATTCCATAGACTCTCCAGCGGGAGACTGCGCCGATCTTCGAAATCCAGCACCGGAAAGATCACCGGTACACCACGCTCAGTGCCGAAACGCTGGATCAATGCCACCATTTCCGGATCACCATCAGCGGTCAACAGACGGCGCTCGCCATTTACTTCCTGCAATACCATCCACAACAGCACACTGGGACGATTACTGTCCCAAATAGGCACACCGGCACTAATTAGCAATTCATTGATCAGTGAGGCCGCGAAAGTGACATTGACAAAGCGTTGCTCCACAGCAAGCGCATCAGGCACGGGCATCAATTCACTGCTATAGCTGATTGCTTCGACATAGCTCTGGGCATTTGTCAGCGCGCGCGCGACATTCCCATCCTCCAGCCAGCGCTGTGAACCAGTTACTTTTACAATTACTGCCGCGAGCGCTTCCCGAAATGCACGGACACGTTCGGCCTCGCTTTCATTGCTCACCGCAATCTGAAAACTGTATAGACCGGTCACCTGCAATGCGCTGCTGGACGGCGCAAACGCCATATTCAGCAGCAGTGCCAGCAGCAAGCTTGGCAGCGGCAACAGCACAGTATTGGTTACACGCTGGAAATTGGCATACATCATGGGCTGCGATAATACTGTAATTCATCCCCCTTTGGCATTGCCGGGCGCAGGTAATCATTGGCGCCGGGGTCCGAATATAGTCACTGACTCCCTTTCCGCTTCTTGGTAAACTGCGCAGCTGGTTTCACCCACTGACAAGCGGCACATTCAAGTGTCAGATGAAATTTGTAAAGTAGTGAGCAATAAGGCATAAGCGAAAGAGGCTGCACCATCCATGACAGATTCACTCAGTTACCGTGACGCAGGGGTCGATATCGACGCCGGCAATGCACTGGTCGAAAAAATCAAGGCTGTAACACGCAAAACCAATCGACCGGAAGTTTTGTCAGTACTCGGCGGATTTGGAGCACTCTGCGAAATCCCCACCAAGTACAAGCATCCGGTGCTGGTCTCCTCCACAGATGGCGTGGGCACGAAATTGAAACTGGCTATGGCCATGAACAAGCACGACACGATTGGCATCGATCTGGTGGCCATGTGTGTCAACGATCTGGTCGTGTGCGGCGCCGAGCCACTGTTCTTTCTGGACTACTACGCCACGGGCGGATTGAATGTGGAAACCGCGACTGCTGTTGTAACAGGGATAGGCGCCGGCTGTGAACAGGCAGGTTGTGCACTGGTAGGTGGCGAAACTGCCGAAATGCCCGGTATGTATTCCGGGGAAGACTACGATCTCGCCGGCTTCGCCGTGGGCATCGTCGAAAAATCGGCAATTATCGATCAGCATAAAGTCAGCATCGGTGACAGTCTGATCGGTTTACGTTCCTCGGGCCCCCATTCCAATGGCTACTCTTTGATCCGCAAGATATTGGAGGTCAGCAAGGCGACCCTGCATGACAAGTTTGGATCCGGCACTTTGGGCGAGACCCTGCTCACACCTACTATCATCTATGTGAAGACTATTCAGGAACTGGCTGAAAGCGTGGATATTCATGCCATATCACATATCACAGGTGGCGGTATTACCGAGAATTTACCACGCGTCCTGCCAGCCAATACCCAGGCGCGCATTCAATTGAATAGCTGGGTCAGACCACCAATCTTTGACTGGCTGCAGCAACAGGGCAAGGTCAAGGATGCAGAAATGTACCGCACTTTTAACTGCGGCATCGGCATGATTGTGTGCGTGGACAAAGCCCAAACCGCCGCGGCCTTAAAATCGTTGAATAGCACCGGTGACAACGCGGTCCTCATCGGTGACATAGTCGAGCGTAAGGAAGGACAGGCACAAGTAGCCTTACTCTAAGACTTTCGTTATGCAGCAGACAGATTGCACGATAGCGGTTCTTATTTCGGGAAACGGTTCCAACCTGCAGGCGCTCATCGATGCGAGCGCTTCCTCCAACTACAAGGTCGGTCTGGTGATTTCGAATAATCCCGCTGCCTATGGTCTGCAACGCGCCGCGCAAGCTGGCATACCCACACGGGTTATCAATCATCGCGACTACGCATCGCGTGAGGCTTTCGATCTGGAACTGATAAGCGCACTGGATGCGTTCAAGCCGCAGCTGATTGTCCTCGCCGGGTTTATGCGTATCCTCAGCCCGCAGTTCGTGCAGCATTTCAATGGGCGGATTTTGAACATACACCCTTCCTTGCTACCGAAATATCCCGGCACCAACACCCATCAGCGCGTGCTCGACGCTGGCGAATCCGAGCACGGCGTGTCGGTTCACTTCGTTACTGAAGAATTGGATGGCGGGCCGGTAATCGTACGGGAAAAGGTGGCGGTGCTGGACACTGATACCGCCACTGTACTAGCCGCCAGGGTGGCGCAGAAAGAACACCTGTTGTATCCCCGTGTCGTGTCCTGGTTTGCCAGTGGCAGGCTGCGTATGCAGAATAACAATGCCTATATGGACGCTACACAGCTACCCGCTTGCGGACTGGAGCAATTACCCCTATGAGCACGCGCGGCTTCCTGATCACAGTCATTGCGCTCTGCTCAGTTTTCGGCAGAGTCACCGCACAGGAACCTGCCAGCGCGATCGTTGCCCCCGTCGCTACCTACACTGCCAGCTATCAGGCGAGCGCCAATGGCTTGAAAGCCACTGCCAGACGCATCCTGACGCAACTGGACAACGGCAGCTATGAATTGGTCAATGAACTGGAAGCTACAGTGCTGAACCAGGAAATCGCCCGGTTGCAACAGCGCAGTCGCTTCCACTATGCCGCTGACAGCATTCGCACTGACAGCTATTCCTATCAAGTCAGTGGAGTTACTTCCGACCAGCGCAGTATTGAATTCGACTGGCAGGCAGGCACGGCGCTAAGCACCGAAGACACCGAAGCATGGGTGCTGGAGTTGCGCGCCGGGGTGTTTGATCCGCTTAGCCACCAGTTCGCCCTCAGTCAGCAGTTAGCGCTCGATCAGTCTGGCCAGTACCAGAGCGAGTATGAGTTTGCCGTGATTGATGGCGATGAGATTGAATCCCATCGTTATCAGTTGATCGGAGAGGAAGTGCTGGATACGCCACTGGGCAAACTGAATACCGTCAAACTGGAGCGCATACGCAGCGCAACCAGTTCACGCTCGACTATTATCTGGCTGGCGCCAGACTGGCAATTTCTGGTCGCGCGCATAGAACAGGTGGATGGCTCGCTGCAGATGCAATTGGAATTGGAAACTGCTGATATTGGTGGTGAAGCTGTCACGGCGATAGTAGGGTCAGACTAGTTCCAGCGCCGCGACCGGAGCCGGTAGCAGCCGATCCAGTGACCCAACAGAAGCATTTTGCCCTAGTCAGTAAGGGTGTCGGTCTCGTCTTCGGCCTGTTTCTTCTGCAGGCTATATTTACGAATTTTTTCCACCAGGGTAGTACGCCGGATATGCAACCGGTCTGCGGCTCGCGCCACGACACCGCCACTGTCATCCAGCGCCTGGCCGATCAGGCTGCGCTCCAGATTCGCGAGATACTCTTTCAGGTCGATACCGTTTAGCGGTAACAAAGTCTGCCCGAGATTGTCCAGTTGTCCGCTTACTGACTCTTCTACACCACCAATTCCCAGCGCATCTTCCACCTCGAGACTGGGGGCAGATTCCACCAGCTTGCGCAACTTGTCCGGCAAGTTATTGATGCCGACAATGCCATGGGGAAACATAATTGCCATACGCTCGATGAGATTGGCGAGTTCGCGTACATTGCCTGGCCAATCGTATCGGCACAGGGCAGCGATAGCGCCGGAGTTGAAGCGCACGGAACCGCGCTGCTCCTTCTCCATCATGCCGATTAATTCATTGAGTAATAGCGGGATGTCTTCTGCCCGCGCGCGTAGCGACGGCATCTCGATCGGAAATACATTCAGGCGGTAATACAAATCCTGGCGGAATTCGCCAGCCTTGATCATCTGCTCCAGGTCGCGATGCGTGGCCGCGAGTATGCGAACATCACTTTGGATCGTATTCACACCACCGACCCGCTCGAAACTGCGCTCTTGCAACACACGCAGTAACTTCACCTGCATGTTCAGTGGCATGTCCCCGATTTCGTCGAGAAACAAAGTGCCACCTTCAGCCAACTCGAAGCGGCCGGCGCGGGACGCAATCGCTCCGGTAAAGGCGCCCTTCTCATGCCCAAACAATTCACTCTCCAGCAACTCGCGCGGGATGGCGCCACAGTTGATCGGTATAAAGGGTTTGTTGGAGCGCGCACTGTTCAGATGCAGGTTGCGGGCAACGACTTCCTTGCCGGTGCCGGATTCACCAGTGATCAACACACTCACTTCCGTGTTGGCCACCTGTCCCATCATGTAACGAATGCGCTGCACTGCCGGGCTGTTACCCACCAGACTGCGGAACATGTTGTAATCCTGCACACCATCAAAGTCGCGCAGACGATTGAAATGCTCGTGAAAAACTCGCGCCTTGTGCAACGCATCCAGTAACGGTTGATAGCTCAACTTCCCTGGCAATGTGGAAGTAACGCGCGATCCCAGCTCTGCATCGATAATTTTGGGAATAGCCTGATCGCCCAGAATGACAAAGGGCACTCCAGCCTCCCAGGCGTAAATGGCTGCGAGCAATTGCGGTAACGAGACATGTTCGCACGCGCCAATTAACGCAACTTCCAATCCCGCAGGAGCTGTCAAAAATTCTTCTGCACGCTGCTGCCAGTTGCGCGTAGTCGCAGAAATAATATTTTCACCCAGAAACGACAGCACAGTGGCGCGATCGCGACGCGAGACTTCATCGTCATCGATCAACAGTATGCGGCTATCAGGATTCATCTATTGGACATTCGCAGGCAAGGAGGACGGCATAGCTGCCGACGTATTTCAGATCGGATCAATTAGACCCGCTGCGAGGTATTTAGTCAAATGCAGGTGCGGGGTAAAAAAATTAACCGGCGAGACAAATCTTGAGGCGAGTCTGGGAGTCACCACCAAAGCTGTTCAACAGTCTGCTGCGCTCGGTGTTACTTGTATCTGAATGTGCGAGCCGTCCCATTTCAAACAGCGAACAGCCAAGACTCTTGCTGTGTTGCAGCGCTGTCCAGATTAGTGCCGGCATCATGGGTCGTTCAGGTGCCTGCTCAACGCTGGAACCAAATAAGTAATGACAAGTTCGCGCGGTGTGCACGAACAAGGCACTGGCAACCGGCGCCGTGGAATGGCGCTCATTCTTCAGATTGCCCTGAACCATGAAAGCCTTGCCCTGGCGAATCAGTTGCTCATAGCGTTCGAGACTGGAATAAGGCGAATCGCCTGACTTCACTGCGGCTGCAAAAATTCGTGCAAGGGATGCTGCATCAGTGTCTGAAAAATTCTGTTCGCTGGCGATGCTGATATCGAGGTTGCGTTGACCCCAGTTAATCATGCTGCGCTGACTCTGGCGAATCTTGCGCTTCAGGGCATGTTCGGACAATGTCAGGTCGATAATTTTCGCAGTTTGCACTATCGGACGTGCCCCTTTCTCCAATAGTACCTGCGTGACCGGTGACATGATTCCGCAACTGACTGGATCGAGGTATTCGAGAATATTTGGCTGAATTTCATCAATGAGACGATTGATATGATGTTGTAATACTTGCACGGCTTCGAGTTTGAAATTATTCGACGAGGTTTGCATGCTTAACCGATTGACATGTGAAGACGCTTCCAGCCCAAAGTAGCCCAGACACTTTCTGCCACGTTCATCTGTGTGCATCGTCAAACTGCAGGCAAACACCGGTTTGCCTTCGGCGATCACAACGAAAGATCGATCCACATAATGTGATGCAGATTGTGAGCGGTGCAACAGCTCTGAAGAATTTTGTGAATAGAACGGATTTTGTAACGGATCATTGGCAAACAACTCGCTCCAGTAGTGCTTGAATTTTGAATCTGCAAACTCGATTACATCATGCACAATTTTAATCTCACTTCTGTCGATGTTTTCTGTCACTGAGTTGAATTAAAGCGCAACTGCTTGCTTACCACAATAATGTTATCCGCCCGGCCATGAAATACTCATCAGCAAGAATTCGTTCAATGCGACTCTGACCCCTGCCTCGCTGACCCCTACCTCGAGCCCATCTTTGTTGCCAACTACGATCCCCTGGCGCTGAATTCCTTTATTATCTTTGGCAGCTAGCTTGTAATTTAATCGCAAAAAAGTCGAACACAATCTGGGGCATCGTCGGGTAAAAATTGCAGGAATCCTTCCGCAGCTGAACCTCCCGCGTTACATTTTCGTTCTTGCTAGAATCCCGCTACCCCCGCATCTCAGGATTGCTGCCAGTGCAATGGGATCACTCTGACCCGCATCTATTGACCAGCACTGTTCAACCCGCCGATATCGCCGGATTGGGTCACGCAAATAATGCCTGTTATGTTAAATGGTGCGAGCAATGCGCCTGGCAACACTCGGAACAGCACCACCCTGGCAACGGGCAAAGCTACGCGCTTTCCGGCCCACTTGCTCGAGGTCTATGGAGGAGCTGTGATCGCCGTCAAAAATTCGGAGGAAACCAGAGCATAAATGTGCACTGCGTCTCGGTATCTTTGAAGCAGTTACTCACCTTGCAGTTCGCACCAGCGCTGGCGCACAGTCTTTTTTCGCGCGCTCGCTGCCGCATGCAGCGCGCTCCGGGTAAATTTTCTCGAAAAATAAATTGAAAATATTTGCTAAATGTTCGCGTCGAAAAATCAATGACTTAGTGTCAGACAGTGGCGTGGTGCAAGCCGAGCGAGGCTACTGCAATCGGCAGTCACAGGAAATATATCTGTCAATTATCAATTAGTTACAACGTTAATGCCGACACAGTCAGCAATTGCATCCGAGGCCTCGCAGCGGCGGACACGGCGTTTAAAGATATTTTTACACCAGTCGTTATAGTTGAGACCCGCTGCTAACACGAGCGCTGTGGCTGCACTTTCTAGTGCATGTTGCATAATAGAAAATCGATACGAGAGTGGCAGCAATCCCAGGTCATAACCTGCTTTTGATGCAAACGTAAACCAGGGATTGTTTGATTCCGCGTAATGGACCAAGAAGCAGCGCAGCAGTGAATACTTTGAACATTAAATTCAGACCAGCAACGCTCAGCAAAGGCACGATTACGCATATGACTTCGAAACGCAAACCGGCCGCGTCAGCGGCTGCATTGCTGGCAGCCGAGGGCATCGATCTGCCTCAAGTCATGCAAGAACTACAGCAGCTGTCCCCTATCAACGCTTCCCGCGTGGTCAAATTGCATGACCGCATCGGTGCTGGCGAATATGTGCTGGACGCCAACCGTATCGCCGCGAAGTTGCTGGATTTCGAAAACTCTCTGGACCCCTGATATCACCCGCTATCCGGCAGCCTGCCATGCACACTCAGGGCCACGGCAGCGGTGGTTGCAGGTCAGCCAAAAAATCCAGATCCGCGGCCACATCCAAGTCCCGCAATGGCGCCAACAAGGTTCCCTGCAGACCCAACGCATCCAGTTTGGCGCAGGTCTGGGCCAATACCGCAGCAGACCCCCACTCTATATCCTGGAAAGGCTCGGGATTGGCTTGCCGCAGACCAAGTAAAACATAGCCCCCATCCTGCGCCGGTCCCAGCACCCAGTCATGCCCGGACGCGAGCGCCGCCAGCGCTGAATCCAGGTAGTTTGCGGTTAATGCGGGGCAGTCTGTGCCAATGAGCAACATATAGTCGGTGTCCGCTGCCGCCAACACGGCGCGCGCGCAGGCCCACATTTTCTGCCCCAGATCGGCTCCCTCCTGAACAAATATATCCTTTTTATTACAAAGAGATAGAAAGTATTCATGAGAAGGATTAGAGCTTACCCACAAGCTGACAGGCGCCAGCCCCGAGTGCTGCACAAGCTGCAGGGTGCGGTCAGTCAGCGCCAGATACAGCGCCAACGCCGAGTCGGCACCAATGGCGGGAATCAGGCGTGTCTTGACCTTGCCTCGCACCGGTTCCCGGGCGAACACGGCAATCTGTCCCCGCGGATATCTGGTTGGCTGGTTCGGATCAGGCATGAGCTACCTTTAACTGGATGCCGATTTGGTTAGTGGTTTGACTGCTGCAGGGTAATACATCTGTTGCAATCGGGTCGGGCTGACGCCACAGAAATACAGCAGTCGCAGCCACCACATCAGTACCACGGTACGCACCAGACCCTGCTGTTCCCAGCGCCGGCTGGAAGCGAGCACTGGTCGTGTAATCCAGTGGGGGGTGCTCTTGCGCCGCAAGCGCTTGCAGATGGCCACATCTTCCATTAATGGCAAAGGCGGAAAGCCACCAATCTGCGTAAACAGCTGTTTGCTGACGAACAGGGCCTGATCACCGGTGCACACAAAGCTTAGCTGTGTGCGCAGGTTCATGCAGGCTGCGATTATTCTGAATGGCAAGGCGGGATTGCTTAGGTGCACGCTAAACCAGCCCCATTGGGACCCGGGTACAGCAAGCGCTGCCAGCAGCAGGCGATCCGCAGCCTCAGGTAACTGCGCGTCGACATGGAGAAACACGAGCAAATCGCCGCTGGCGACAGCGGCACCAGCATTCATCTGCAGACTGCGACCGGGAGCCGCGCTGAGCACCGTATCCGCCAACTTGAGCGCCAGCGCCGGCGTGCCATCAGTACTGCCGCCATCCACCACCACCACTTCATGGCCGCACTCGCGATAGGTTTGCAGTCGCTGCAATTGCGCCTCAATGAGAGCGGCTTCATTAAGTACAGGCAGGATGAAACTGATGCGGGTCATAGCTTGGGTGCTGCGATCTTTGCGCAAGCGTTGCTCGCTGGATGACAGGCTGGCATTAGTTGCCCAGCGCGCCGCCGCAACTGCTGCCCTGCCCGGCCGTGCACCCAAAGCAATGCTCACCGATAACGATGGGGTTCCCCATCAAGTCAGCTGCAAGCACTTCGCTTAGATGCGTCCGGGCGTTGGCGAAATGCCGCAACGGCAGGTCGAGCATCTGGTTAAAGTCGCAGTCATACAGATTGCCCTGATAATCGATGCTGAGCAGATTGCGACACATAACTGTATCGAGGTTTTGCACCCGATAGCTGCTGCGCAATATATCCATATATTGATGGTAGAGTCCTTTCGCCAGCAGCATGCCGCCAAACCGACTGATGGGCATATTGGTAATGGTAAATAACTGATTGAATACGATGCCATGCTGGCTCAGCAGTTCCCGCTTGTAATCGGTCTCCAGTGCTTGCTGCGGTGGCGGCAGATTAAGACCATCGGGGTTGTAGACGAGATTTAACTGCAATCCAGGCCGGGTGCCATAGCCCAGCTGATTCAGTTTCTGCAATGCGGCAATGCTCTCCTTGTAGACGCCCTTGCCCCGTTGTTTCTCGACATTCTGCTCAAGATAGCAAGGCAGCGATGCCGTAACCGTTACACCCTCGCTGGCGAGAAACTCCGCCATGTCTTCATAGCCAGGCTCACCCAGAATCGTGAGGTTGCAGCGATCGATCACAGTCACGCCAGTAGCCCGGGCCTGCGCCACCAAATATTTGAAATGCTGATTAATTTCCGGGGCGCCACCGGTGAGATCCAGCGTTTTTACGGCGTGTGTGCGCAAATACTGCAGCACGAGATCGATTGTGACGCGGTCCATCTGCTCGGTGCGCGTGGGTCCGGCATTGACGTGACAGTGAGTACAACTGAGGTTACAGGTGTAGCCGAGATTCACCTGCAGGGTATCCAACACCTGGCGGGATATCGCAGGAAAATCAGTCTTGATCAATAAGGGTCTGGTATCGAGCATGCAAGCACGTGGTCTCTTTTGTTTGCAGGGTTAGCCAAGCAGACCCGATGCACCGGCATTTTATGACATGCCAAAGGGTATTGCATGAGCTTAATCAGACTGTGAGCCAGTAGCCATACCTCAACGCAGGCCCGGTCTAAGCTCTGCGAGGAATGCGGAGCTGCAGTCTGCTGCATTTCTGGGCATTTTACCGCGAGCAGTACGGAAAAATCGCTGGTGGCGATCTTGTATTACAAATGCTGTTGGTTTTTAATACCCAGCCGCTACCAGCCGTATAGAAATTTTTGCCGAAGCCAGTATCCATGCGCCACCCGGCGGTATCGGATGGCCTGAGGCAAGTCAGGAGTCGACCACATGGCCGATGGAAATTAACGAAGTGAACAGCAAAAATTATTACGTAGTTGCTACTGCGCCGAATGAACCCTCTCTGAAGGTGAAGATCTCGGGTCCTTATCTTACCAGGCAAGCCGCACAAGCTGACCTGGCTGCCGCAATCACCGAAGCCATGGATCTTGATCCCTGCGCCAAAAACTACAAATACAGCATTTCCAAAGTAGAGAGCCGTAAACCAGGTGTTATTCAACACATGGCGGCACACGCCTAGCTCATTTCCTGAAAAAGGGTGTAAACTGCACTCCTATCAATCTTATTATGCTCATGAACGTATTATACGTTTGCCGTATTTGATATTAATGCAGGTCACAACCACCGTTTCATCCATGGTACCAAGCCTGCTCCGCAGGCGCCCATAGAACGAGAGAGGTCCAATTGAAAAAACTTAGCGCACTACATCACATCAGTATCATCGAATCCCGTGGTACCAACTGTGCCTGGGTAAGAATCAAATATGACGGCAAGAGCTTCCAGCAGTCATTTCCCTTCAGGAAATATGGCGGCAAAGCCAAAGCAATCACCGCTGCCAAGGCGAAGCGCGACATCGAAGGTCGCAAGATCTATGGCAGCAACTGGCCCTTCGCCAAGTTCAGCCCGCGCAAGATCTCCCCGCTGAATTCATCTGGCGAGATTGGCGTAAGCTATTCCGAGAAGGATCATTCCTGGGTCGCAACTTGGCAGGAAGGCAACGGCGTCAAGCGCAAACAGAAGAATGCGTACTTTTCCATCAACAAGTATGGTGATGATAAGGCCAAGCAGAAGGCAGTCTCAGCTCGTCGTAGTGCAGTGAAGGCGAACCGGATTCAGTAACACCAGTCATACGGTAGTTACCGCAATACAGTTACCAAGAAAAAAGGGGTCAGAGTAAAATTACGCTAGCGAATGCCAATCGATTGGCAGTGTCGAGCGTAATTTTACTCTGACCCCTTTTTTACAACCCCTTTTTTACAGCCCAGCCTGCGGCGCTCCCCAGATGCGACTGGTGTTGAGCAAATCGGCATAAATCAGATTGGCATCGAAATTCAAACGGTCTACGCCGAACACTTCAAACAAAGCTTCGAAACCGCCCACTGCTTCATCGGTATCGTTATCGATTGCATAAACAAGTCTATCCAGCGATTTCGCATCGGACAGCGCCTGTGCCGTGTGCATCAAGCCCGCATCGCGCATACCAGTGACAAGCACAACCTGGGTTTCATCACTCGCCGGAAAGGTGGAGAACATGCCGTAGTCACGGAACGGCTCGCCTTGTTCCGGCAGCCCGGCGTCGCTCGTGTAGTATTCTGCTGTGCGCACATTGAACAACTCATCGTAACTGCGCCCCACCTGCAGTCCAGAACCGGCAAACGTCATCTCCTTCAGTTTATCCAGAGCGCTGATGTACCCAATATAGACGATATGGTTGCTGCGGATTTCGGCAGTGGTGAGATCTGACATCATCGTAATGTTCAGCGGCTTGCCGCTTTCCTGCAGAATCGGCACGATGCGAGCCAGCGCGTAGGCGCTGCCTTCCGGCATATAGCTTAAATCCAGGTCGAGATAATTTTCCGTATGCGCGATGTCACTGAAGCGCAAGTTCTCCAGATCGCCGGGAGAATTGACGTTGAACTCACGCACCATGCGCGCCACGTTGCCGCTCGCATTCAACTCACCAAAAATATAATAGTCGCCCATAACGAGCAGTATCGGTTTTTCATCCGTTAACACCTTGCTCCAGATGGGATGAGTAGCTGCGAGGTGCGTCGCGCTGATAATCTCGGAGTCATCGTCACTGGTGAGGTAAATCAGGTTGGCTGTCAGCAGAACTATCATTACCGCCAGCAGGCCCGAAGTCAGATTGAGCCAATGCGCTCGTGTGCTGGTGGCTGTTTGCAATGCAACTGGTCGCGCAAGCTGGAGCACAGAAAGGGTGTATTTTCCCTTGGGAATGACGATGCGCTGGGTCGCGCGAGTTTCATGTTGAGCGTAATACGCATCGAGCTTCTTGCGCAGTTGATGCACGTATACCCGCACGGTCGAGTCAGACGAGACATCGAAATCGACGCCCCGATTCAATGCATCCACCGCCAGTTCAATCTCTTTCGGCGACTTGTTGTCGATAGCACACTGCACAAGAAATTCCAGCAGCCTCGCATAATGACGCGAGCGTCCCAGCACTCCGCTGTCGACGATGCGCTTGCAGAGCGCGTGCAACTCCGCTGGCGTGAAGGCGTCCTGCGTGTTGCACATTTGTTCAGCTTCGGTGTCGAGTATGGTCATGTCATGTGCGCAATTTGAAGGAGGCGTCGATTGTATCAGCTTTTAGAGCGAGCGCCCCACGCCATGCGGCCTCGCGCTTACTCGGAGATGAAGGCGTCGCGAGCAAAGTTGATCGTGCAACGCTTGATATCGGCGGGCCAGGTGCGAATGTGGTGAGCGAAGCCTGGCTTGTCACCGGCATACAGCGACCGCACTGCCTCCTCAAAACCCTCCAGATTGCCGGCCATGGCATAGATGAAGCGATTCGTGCTGTCCTGGGCAAAGCGCACACGATCCTCCGCCACCCTGCTCTTGCGCTCGGCATCAATCAGGCGGCGCAGTGCCGCGGAAGCACCACCGCGCTGCCGATCCAGCCATTCCCAGTGCCGTGGTAACAGGGTCACTTCGCGCCCTATCACGCCTAATTTCGGGCGGCCACGGGTTTTGCTCGGGCCATCGGTAACTTCGGTCGCGTCATTGCCACCTTTAATGGCGCCATAACTCTGTTCGAGGTACGCCATATTGGCGCCCAGCTCGATATCGATTTGCTGGCCATTGTCAGCATTGAAGATCAAAAAATTGGGGGCCTCACCCTGCGCCATTAGCGCTTGCAGGTGTTTAGCCACATCTGGAACCGGTCCCATACCGAGCAAGGTTTGGCCCCGAAACGCGAGAATAGTTTGCGAAGTAGTCATAAAAGTCACTTTTAGCCATGGATTTTTACTAATTATACCAGGATATAATTACGTTGGCTACTACTTCACCAATAACGACTTCAGCTTGTCGCTATGCTGCACCACCCCGTCAGTGACATAGCTCTCATGGTTGCGCTCGATCGAACGCAGTTCATACAGGTAATTCACCATCGCCCCGCGCGACTGGCTAAGCCCTTTCTTGCTCACATCCGCACCCACATGCACCTGGTGAATCATGGCGCCGTTGCCGAGATGGAAGCGGGCCACGGCATCCGCTGGATACTTGTTACTCTTGGCGAGCAACAGGTAGTTAAAAATCAAACGCTTCAGCAGCTGTGCCCGCTCCTCAGACAACTCCGCATCATGGCTATGGGGGCGCACTTCCTGTTTCAAGGCATTCAACGCCGCCGGTTCCGCGCCCTTGTCGGCCTGCAACCAGGCCTCGAACCCGGGAATCGGCGACAGGGTGACGAATTGCTTGATGGAAGGAAACTCAGCCTGCAGTTCCTGCACCACTTGCTTGATCAGGAAATTACCGAAGGAAATGTTCTTCAATCCTGGCTGGCAATTGCTGATGCTGTAAAACGTGGCTGTCGTGAATTCCGGCGACCTGTCATCGTCTTCCAAGTGATCGTTGAGTATGGCCGCGATGGAACCTGGTATGTCCTGACCCAGCGCCACTTCCACAAAGATTAATGGCTCATCGATCAAGGCCGGATGGAAAAACGCAAAAGTACGCCTGTTAGGCGGGTCGATGCGACTGCGCAGATCATCCCAGTCCTTGATCTCGTGTACCGCCTCATAGCGAATGATGCGTTCCAGGATCGCGGCGGAGGTAGACCAGTTAATGGTCTGCAGTACCAGAAATCCGCGCCCGAACCAGGAGCTGAACATACGCACGAAGTCATCATCCACGGCTTTCAATTCGGGATGCGGCTTCAGCAACTTCAACAAGTCAGCGCGCATGCTCACCAGATCGTGGGTGGCATCCGGGGTCTGATTAAGGCGGCGCAACAGTTCATGCCGCCGCGGTTCGGTTACCCGCGACAAGCGGTTCAGATTGCCGCTGTTAGGTTTTGCCGAATAGGACTTGTAGGCGGCCGCGATCTCTTCCGGATCGGCATTAAAGTGTTGTTCCAGATTTTCAAAGAAGTCGAGTTTTTCATCAGGCGACAGCGCCCAATATCGATCGAGCAATTCACGCGCGGTGACTATGGCCGACACTTCACCATTGGTGCCCATGAGTTTATCCAGCAAATCTTGCATGCCGGGTTTTTCCTTACCGGCGAACAACAGTCCGCGATGCCGACGCACCAAACCACCGAGGAAGTCTTGAAATCTGCCGAATGCCACTGCGTATCTGCCTTTTTAAATGAATTGCTCAAGTCTACTTGTTATCGTGCAGGTGATACAGCGACGCCGGAAATGTTGGCGAATTTTGCGATCAAGCCGGGATATAGCCAGACTTGGCAGCATTGCAATCATATGATTTTTGGCGATTCGCTCAAAGCCGCAACCGCCCATTTCGTTTTCCCATAGCTAATTCATACAATTTTCATACAATTTTCATACAAGAGAACCACAACATGAACCCCAGCCGCCAGTCCCACCCGTCCTCATTCAAACTCAGTCTAATCGCCATGGGCTTCGCCGCCCTCGCCGCCTGTGATACCGGTCCGGCAGTAATCACCTCGGCGCGACCTCTCAATGACAGCGACCAATCCGGCCCCGCCTTGCAAATGGTGCAACCGGAGTTGGTGGGTATGGACACAGAACGATTGAATCGCGTGACCCAGGCGATGCAGGAATATGTAGATGCTGGCCAACTCGCTGGCGTAGTAACGATGGCTGCCCGTGATAACAAGATCGTGCACTTCGAAGCTGTCGGACAGCGCGACATCGCCGCCGCCGATCCATTGGCAACCGACGACATCTTCCGCATTTATTCCATGAGCAAGCCAATCACTGGTGTCGCCATGATGATTCTGTACGAAGAAGGCAAATTCAAACTCTCAGACCCGGTGGAAAAATACATTCCCGAATTTGCCAACTTGCAAGTTGCAGCCGGTGAAGACGCCAACGGCAATATCATCACCGAACCACCCGCACACAAGATGACCATACGCGAACTGATGAGTCATACCGGAGGCTTGTCATATGGCCTGTTCTCACAATCCAAAGTCGATGACATGTACAACGAGGTCAATCTGCTGGACCCCAACTCCACCCTGCAGGACATGATCGACAAACTGGCGCAGATTCCACTGCGACAGCAACCAGGATCTACATGGCATTACAGTGTATCTGTGGATGTGCAGGGTTACCTGGTGGAGAAACTTTCCGGCCAGAAGTTTGGCGACTTCCTGGAAGAACTGATCTTCAAACCTCTGAACATGATTGACACAGATTTCTATGTGCCGGAAGAAAAAGCAGATCGCCTGGCGCAGGTATATGGTTACGGGCCGGATGTTGCACTTGTCGCACAAGAAGGCTTCGGTGGAGCTAACAACTATCTTGTGGACCAGACATTCGAATCCGGCGGCGGCGGACTGGTTGGAACCGCCATGGATTATATGCGCTTCGCGCAAATGATCTTGAATGGTGGTGAACTGGATGGTGTGCGGATTTTGGCACCACTCACAGTCGAGATCATGCATCGCAATCAAATGCCGAAGAGCGTGCCGGGAATTGGCTTAGGTGCGAGAGGAACTACGTTTGGACTGGACTTCGCAATTATTGAAGATCCGGTGGAAGCAGAGAGCTATTCCAAAGGGGAGTTTTACTGGGGCGGCGCTGCAGGAACCTGGTTCTGGATTGATCCGGTAGAAGATTTGGTATTTGTTGGGATGATTCAACAATTTGGCGGAGCCGTCCCGGTACCGGATGTTAGGGGTAAATCGCGACAGATGGTGTATCAGGCGATTTTGGAGCCGAAGCAATAGTTGAATGCAATTTGCCGGGTTGCACAACTCGCCATAGCAAGCGAGTTGTGCAATAAATTTTCCCAATCAGGGTAATGATGTCAAAAACCAATCCGGTGCAGTCAATCTAGCTTCCGAGTTGGTGCAGTCCCGAAACCGGCACTATTCAATTTTAGCTCTACCCTAACGTTCTTTGCTGTTCCCGCTTGCGCAAGTACCATAATGCCAAGCCTACGCCCGCCAGCACACCCACACCATCAGCCAGCAAATCTCCCAAGGTGGCACTGCGCCCTGGCACGTAGCGCTGTATCAATTCGGTTACACCGCCATACAGAGTTAGCATCACGCAAACCCACAACCAGCGTTCTCTGAACATAGTCCATCCGCGGACAAATAACGCGGCGCATAGCGCAAATAGCGAGGTATGCACCAACTTGTCAAAGGGAATATCAGTGGATGTCAATCTTGATGAAGGCCATGGCCACCAAGGGTGAAGCCAGTAGCGCCAGCAAACTCAGCATTGCGTATATATAGTATGAAGACTTTGCGGGCTGTGCTGTTTGAGAACTGCATGCTTGGTTTTGGGCTTGGGTGCATGCTCGCCAGAGAGCTGACGATACAGGCTTTAAGCTGTTAATTTTAGACGCTTATAGTTGTTGTGTTTCTTGCTTCAGGCGTTCGATTTCATGCTTCAACTGCTCGTATTCATCCATCTTGCGGCGCAGGAAACGCAAGGTTACCAATGCCTTCTCCTCGGCACCCGCTGGGGTGAGCAGGTATAGGTAATCCGATTTGCGTGGGTTCTTGCTGAAATTTTTCGCTTTGACCCAGCCCTTGTCGGTTAGCGCCTTCAGACAATAGTTAATCTTGCCGAGGCTGATACCCAGGGATCGGGATAAATCCCGCTGCGTATGCAAAGGATTTTCTTCTATGGATTTCAATAACTTGTAAGCGATCTCATCTTGCATAGGCTAACTCCAGAAAATCTGGACATGAAACTTGGTTGATGGGTTTGTACTTCAGATTGGTGGACCAGATTGGTGGATCAGATCGGTAGATCAGGTTAAGCGGTCATGCTACTGGGCGCCTGGCCGAATCCGGGTTTCACGCGAACTGCGGCAGCTGCAGATCTTGTTTCAATAGCGTAACGCGGGTTTGTTTGCCAACGATATTCAACAGCACCGCAATGCGGTCGACGCTGCGTTCGGCCTGAAAGATGCAGCTATAACCTGCAAATGGGCCTTGCTCGATTTCAACGACGTCTCCCTGCATCCAGGTACGTGGCATGATTTGTTGCAAGTGCAGGGGATCTTCGTTTTGACGCAGCATCCGGATCAGGCTTGCAGGAACCTGTCGCGGGACTCCGCCAAATCTGACTAGCCCGGACACGCCCCGTGTCGAGCGGACCGGTGCCCAATTGTCAGTTTGCAGATTGAAGCGAAGAAAGATGTAGCGCGGGAAGAAGGGCTCGATCTGGCTAATCAGCTCGCCCTTGCGACGCTTGGTAATCGCGATATTAGGGCAATAGGCTTCGAAATTTTGTCTGGCCAGATTCTCTAGCGCGACCTGTTCCTGACGCGCCTTGGTGTATACAACGAACCATGCCTGATGCATACACTGTTCAATTTCAGCGTAATTTTCTGTTTCTAAATCAATGAAGTAGTTCACTTTGTTAGTGTAATTAGTGTTGTTGTTCTGGCGGCTGCTGCCCTACTCATAGCGGCCTTCCCTGGAAGCAGACACGCTACCGCCAATAAGTGCCTACCGCTGTAAGCACTTTTGTCGGCTCCCCGCGCCAAGCGCAGGGCAATGAGAGCCTGAGTGTACCCTTCCCAATACTTTGTTCAAGCCTTGAACGGAAATTTGTTCAGTCCCTGAACATAATTTGCTAAAGATTGCTGGTGATATTCGTCAGCGCCCAAGGTTCGCCTCTATAATGCCCATAGGTCAGTTAGAGCTAAAACTCAGCATCTGGATGGAACTCTATGAAAATTACCCTGTTTGGAACGGGTTATGTAGGTCTCGTTACCGGCGCTTGCCTGGCCGAAGTCGGCCACCATGTACTCTGCATGGATGTGGACCAGACCAAGATTAAAGGATTGCGGAATGGCATCGTGCCAATCTTCGAGCCGGGCCTGCAGCTACTGGTCAGGAACAATACGCAGTCTGGTAATCTGCAATTCACCACGGACGCAAAGTCTGCTGTCGAATTCAGCGACCTGATCTTCGTTGCGGTGGGCACTCCGCCTGCTGAAGATGGTGCTGCCGACTTGAGACATGTTCTCGATGTTGCCGCTAACATCCAGAAATACATGAACAAATCCAAAATAATCGTCACCAAATCCACGGTTCCGGTTGGCACCTCAGACAAGGTCCTGGCAGCGATCCAAATGGGGCTTAAGGCCCGGAAGATTGATCTGGAGGTTGCGGTTGCATCGAACCCGGAGTTTCTGAAAGAAGGCGATGCGGTGGCCGATTTCATGAAACCAGACCGCATTGTGGTTGGCACTGACTCAGAGCGAGTCAAATCGCTGATGCATGAACTCTATGCCCCCTTCAATCGCAACTCTGACCGCATGATTTTCATGGATATTCGCTCGGCCGAGCTCACCAAGTACGCCGCCAACGCCATGCTCGCCACCAAAATCAGTTTTATCAATGAAATCGCGAACCTGGCTGAGAAACTTGGCGCTGATGTGGAGCAAGTACGGCGCGGGATTGGTTCCGATCCCCGCATTGGTTACCAGTTCATTTATCCTGGCTGCGGCTAAGGTGGCTCCTGCTTCCCGAAAGACGTGCAGGCGCTCGGCCGAACGGCGCAAGAGCACGGCTATGAGATGGGCATACTCGGTGCCGTGGAGCGCGCGAATACGTTTCAAAAGACTCGCTTATTTACCCTTATTAATCAGCATTTTAAGAACTCTATCAAAGGCAAAACCTTCGCATTGTGGGGCTTGTCATTCAAGCCGAAAACCGATGATATGCGGGAGGCACCCAGTCGTGTGTTGATGGAAGCGTTGTGGGCGGCGGGCGCCTCGGTCCGGGCCTACGATCCGGAAGCGATGGCGGAAACCCGAAGGCTCTATCCCGAACAGGCCTTGCTGCAACTTATTGATTCCCAGGATGACGTGCTGGAAGGCGCCGATGCCCTGGTGATCTGCACCGAGTGGCAACACTTCCGCGCACCCGACTTCGATCAGATTAAATCCTTGTTAAAACAACCGGTTATATTCGACGGCCGCAATTTGTATGATCCAGAAAAAATGGCTAGCCTGGGTTTTACCTACTACGCTATTGGCAGAGGAGCCTCTGTCGTACCGCATTAACGCCACCAGTCTAAGGCCCCAAGGGATTGCCATGCCCCCAAAGATCAGGGAATTGATCTCAGAATTGGAAAAAGCCGGGTTTGAGTCGCGCAGTGCTAAAGGTAGTCATAGAAATTATTTTCACCCTCGCCTCGCCAAACCAATTACAATCTCAGGCAATCTAGGTGACGATGCCAAGCGTTACCAAATTCGTCTAATCCAGAAGGCATTCAAGGAGTTAAAGCGATGAAACTCAGCGCTAACTACGTAAAACTGGTGGAGTGGAGTGACGAAGATGGCTGCTATATTGGTAGCGCACCTGGACTGCTATTAGGCGGATGTCATGGTGATGATGAACAGCTGGTCTTTGAAGAGCTATGCCAGATTGTTGAAGAAACGATTTCAGATTACCTCTCCTGTGGGAAACCGTTGCCTCCCCCGACTTCTGGCCGCGACTTCGTGAACAAACTCCAGTCTGTCGCGTAAATCCTGAAACCATCTGAGCAAATCAGGCTCATTGAGCGGGTAATACCGCTGCGTTTCGCAATATTGTCAACAAATTACTTGATTTACACAGCTTAGCTGGCCAATATGGCACTCGTTTTGCAAATATTGTTGACATAAAGCGCAAATGGACACCAAAGCCCTCCCCAAAACCAGCACCCTCGCCGACTCGGTGTTCAATCAGCTGCGCACGGCCATCGTCAAAGGCGAACTGGCCCCCGGCTCCAAGGTCAACGAACCCCAACTCAGCAAGCAATACGGTATTAGCCGCGGTCCGCTGCGGGAAGCGATTCGACGTCTGGAAGGCTGCAAGCTGGTGCAGATCAAGCCCAATCTCGGGGCTAAGGTTGTTTCTCTGAATAAGGAACAAGCTATTGAAATATATGAGATTAGACAGTCTTTAGAAGGACTGGCCTGTCGCCTTGCGGCAGCGCGAATGACAGCGGCTGATTGCCAACATCTGCGCGAGCTGCTGGCCAAGCACGAGCAGCAGATTGAGTCGGAAAACTACCAACTGTACTACCAGAAAGAAGGCGACCTGGACTTTCACTATCTGATTGTCCAACTCAGCGGAAATACTCGTCTTTTCAACCTGTTATGTGGTGAGCTCTATCACCTGTTGCGGCTCTATCGGGTGCAGACCAGCAGCGAACCGTCGCGCCCGGTGCAGGCCTTCAAGGAACATCACCAGATTGTGGATGCGCTGGAAGCGGGTGATGGCGAACTGGCGGAGCTGTTGATGCGCCGCCATATTGGCAGCGCGAAGCAAACATTGATTAATCAATTGAATCAGACATAAATGGGGTCAGAGTAAAAATACAGTACTGTATTTTTACTCTGACCCCATTTATTAAGGAATTTAGCTATGAGTAAACTCAGCCCCGGTACACGCTTTCGACAGGCTTGGACAGCGCACCGACCCCTGCAGATTGTCGGCACGATCAACGCTTATAGCGCCATGTTGGCGCAACATGCCGGCCATCATGCTATTTATCTGTCCGGCGCCGGCGTTGCCAATGCCTCCTATGGCCTGCCGGATCTGGGCATCACCAGCCTGAATGACGTGATCAGTGATGTTGAGCGCATCTGTGGTGCTTGCGACTTACCACTACTGGTGGACATCGATACTGGCTGGGGTGGCGCGTTTAATATTTCCCGCACTATCAAAGCCATGGAAAAGGCCGGCGCGGCAGCTGTGCACATGGAAGACCAGGTATCGCAGAAGCGCTGTGGCCATCGGCCGAACAAGGCGATAGTAAGCAAAGGCGAGATGGTGGATCGGGTGAAATCGGCGGTAGATGGGCGCACCGATGACAGCTTTGTGATTATGGCGCGCACTGATGCGATCGCCGTGGAAGGCATGGAGTCAGCGATTGAGCGGGCGGTAGCCTGTGTCGAGGCGGGTGCTGATGCGATTTTTCCCGAGGCGATTCTGGAGCTGGAGCAGTACCGGCGGTTTGTCGACGCTGTAAAGGTCCCGGTGCTCGCGAATATTACCGAGTTTGGGCAGACCCCCCTGTTTAATTGTGCTGAATTGCATGAAGCTGGAGTGGCGATGGCGTTGTATCCGTTGAGCGCGTTTCGGGCGATGAGTCAGGCGGCGCTGGAGGTGTATCAGACGATTGCGATTAATGGGGATCAGAAGGCGTGCGTGAGCAAGATGCAGACCAGGACGGCGTTGTATGAGGTTCTGGGATATCATGTTTATGAGCAGAAGCTTGATGCGCTGTTCGAAAAATAAATTCTCTATTTTATAAAAAGATAGACTCTTATTATTAGTAATTAAGTTAAGTAATAAATGGCCTTCGGGTTAAGGGATCCGAATGGAACAATTCCCCACTGCGTGGGGGCCCTTTCCATTCGGACCATCACTAGCGAACGGCGGGACTGGCTTCGCTAGATTGACTATGAATAGAGATGGATTTGGAGATTTGGTGTATGACTGAGAAGAAATTGACGGGGGCTGGGCTGCGTGGGCAGGTGGCTGGGGAGACGGCGCTTTGTACTGTGGGCAAGACCGGGACCGGGCTGACTTATCGGGGGCACGATATCAGTGTGCTGGCGGAGAAGGCGAAGTTTGAGGAGGTGGCATTTCTGCTGTTGAAGGGACATTTGCCGACTCAGAGTGAGCTTGATGCTTATGTGAAACAGATCAAGGGGTTGCGGGCGCTTCCACAGGCGTTGAAGGACGTACTGGAGCGGATTCCGGCGTCGGCGCATCCGATGGATGTGATGCGCACTGGGTGCTCGATGCTAGGTAACCTGGAGACTGAGACGAGTTTTACGCAGCAGGATGCGGCGATCGACCGGCTGTTAGCGGCCCTGCCCTCGATTATTTGCTACTGGTACCGTTTCTCCCACGACGGCAAGCGCATTGAAACGGCCCTCGATGATGACTCTATCGGGGCTCACTTCCTGCATATGTTATCGCACAAAACTCCAAACGATTTATTCAGTAAAGTCATGAATGTATCCCTTATTCTTTATGCAGAGCATGAGTTTAATGCATCGACGTTTACGGCGCGGGTTTGTGCATCAACACTGTCCGATATGCACTCCAGCATAACGGCGGCGATTGGCAGTCTGCGCGGGCCTCTGCATGGTGGGGCCAACGAGGCTGCCATGGATATGATTCGGCAGTGGCAGAACCCGGATGCAGCCGAACAAGGCATCCTGGGAATGCTGACCCGAAAAGAGAAGATTATGGGTTTTGGCCATGCGGTGTACTCTGTATCGGACCCGCGCAACGCGATTATCAAGGGCTGGGCGGAGAAGCTGGCTGCGTCGGTTGGGGATACGGTGCTTTATCCGGTGTCGGTGCGCTGTGAAGAGGTGATGTGGCGGGAGAAGAAGCTGTTTTGTAATGCGGACTTCTTTCATGCCTCGGCCTACCATTTCATGGGGATTCCGACGAAGTTGTTTACGCCGATTTTTGTGATGTCCAGGCTTACTGGCTGGGCGGCGCATGTGAAGGAGCAGCGGGCGAATAATCGAATTATCAGACCGAGCGCGGATTATACGGGGCCGGAGACGGCTGAGTGGGTGGATATTCAGGATCGCTGAGGCTTGTTAATAGAGCACATCTTGAAGTAGATGCCTTCTGATTAAGGGGTCTTGATGGAACCATTCCCAGCTGCGCTGGGGCCCTTTCCATCAAGACCATCACTAGCGATCGGCACCGGTGAGATTGCTGATCAGGGACATAAATGGGGTCAGAGTAAAATTACGCTCACTGATGGCAAAGTTTCCACCGACTATGCGCGTATTTTTACTCTGACCCCATTTATGATTTACTTTACTTAGACTATTTATATTACTGATTCATAAGGAAATACTGTGTCTGCGAATGTTGAGATGAATAACCGGCCGGCGCCGGATCAGGTGTTGGTGGATATTGCCAATTATGTGTGTGATTACGAGGTGACTTCGAGCGAGGCGTTCGATACCGCACGTAATTGTTTAATGGATACGCTGGGTTGTGGCTTGTTGGCGCTGCGGTTTCCGGAGTGTACGAAGCTGCTGGGGCCGCTCGTGGAAGGGACAGTAGTGCCCCATGGCGCGCGCGTGCCGGGCACGCAATTCCGGCTGGATCCGGTGAAGGCCGCCTGGGACATTGGCTGCATCGTGCGCTGGCTGGACTACAACGATACCTGGCTGGCGGCTGAATGGGGTCACCCTTCGGACAATCTGGGCGCGATTCTGGCGTTGGCGGACTTTATCTCACAGCGCAATGTGGCTGCGGGCAAGGCGCCTCTGTCTATGAGAGACGTGCTCATCGCGATGATTAAAGCGCATGAGATTCAAGGGGTTATCGCGCTGGAGAACAGTTTCAACCGGGTTGGGCTGTGCCATGTGTTACTGGTGCGGGTGGCGTCGACCGCGATAGCGACCTGGATGATGGGCGGTACGCGGGATCAGATCGTAGATGCCCTCTCCCAGGCCTGGCTGGATGGCTCGAGTTTGCGGACCTATCGACATGCGCCGAATGCAGGACCACGCAAGTCCTGGGCGGCAGGTGATGCGACGTCACGCGCAGTGCGACTGGCAGACCTGACTATGCGCGGGGAGATCGGGTATCCGAGCGTGCTGACGGCGCCCAAGTGGGGCTTTTATGATGTCTCTTTCAAAGGAAAACCTCTTGCCTTTACAAGGGATTATGAAAGCTATGTCATTGAAAACATTCTGTTCAAGATTTCCTTCCCAGCGGAGTTCCATTCCCAGACTGCGGCTGAGGCGGCGGTAAAATTGCATCCGGAAGTGAAGGATCGTTTGCATGAAATCGAGAAGATCGTGATTCATACCCACGAGTCGGCAATCCGCATTATCAGCAAGGTTGGGCCGTTGAATAACCCGGCTGACCGGGACCACTGTCTGCAATATATGACTGCCGTTCCCCTCGCCTTCGGCAACCTGGTGGCTGAGCACTATGAGGACGACTTCCACAAGGCCAACCCGATTATCGATGAGCTGCGGGAAAAGATGGAGATTCACGAGAATCCCACCTATACCAAGGAATACCTGGAGCCGGCCAAGCGCTCTATCGCCAATGCCCTGCAGGTGTACTTCAAGGACGGCAACAGCACCAAGCAGATTGCCATTGAATACCCGGTCGGGCACCGTCGTCGGCGTAAGGAAGGCATCCCTTTGCTGGAGAGCAAATTCCGGTCAAATCTGGCCACCCGGTTTCCGGCCTGGCGCACTGCGCAAATATTTGACCTGTGTAAGGACCAGAAGCGACTTGAGACGACCCCAGCGCACGAGTTTATGGAGATGTTTGTAATCTAGCTGGTTTAGCAGTTCCGGTTTCAGAACCGCAAAAACGAAAATCGAAAAGGTGTCAGATTTATTTTTCTAATGGAAAAATAAATCTGACACCTTTTTGTTTTTGAAGTTGAAGCTGAAGTTGAAGTTGAAGTTGAAGTTAAAGTTAAAGCAGCTTTTAAACTGATTGGTTTTTCAGTTCCTCGAAATTTTCATCTCTTGAATTTTTTTACGTCGACCACATATATGACTTCGAGGCGGATGCTCTTGTGAGACCGACTCTCTGCCCGATCAGGTGATGGGCTTTAACTTTAACCATATTGCTTAAAAGCAAGGATATGAACATGCGTACATTTGATTTTTCTCCCCTGTATCGATCCACCGTTGGCTTCGATCATCTTTCCAATCTGCTCGACACTGTAAGTCGCACTGATGCCACCAACAATGGCTATCCGCCTTACAACATTGAACTTATAGACTCTGATAAGTATCAGATCACGATGGCGGTTGCCGGCTTCGTCGAAGGCGAACTGGAACTGCAAACTGAAAAGCAGGTGCTGACTGTGAAAGGCATCAAGCCAGGTGCAGGGAGCGAGCAGCGTAAATACCTGCATCAGGGCATAGCCGCGCGCAATTTTGAACGTCGCTTCCAGCTGGCCGATCATGTAGAAGTGACCGGTGCCAAGCTTGAGAACGGCCTGCTCTACATTAACCTGGCGCGGGAAATCCCTGAGGCTCTGAAGCCGAAGCAAATTCCTATCGGCACGGCCAAAGGCAAGCTGATCGACGTCGGCAGGCGCGACGCCGCGTAATTTTTAATCTGGACAAGTTCAAGGAGCTAAGTTCTTCCTCCACCCCAGGAGGATGCAAGACCCAGCAGGGTTTTGACCCTAGTCTCTGCATCGCGGCGCAGCATACCAATATTGCGCCGTGATGTTTTTTTTGAAGACCACTATGATCATCGTGAATTTATTAAGACAGAAAATCACCGCAGCGCATCAGCATTACTTGTGCGCCATAAAAGGTGTCAGTCCAGCAAATGCACCGCCAGACCACTTTTAAGTTTTGGTTCAAACCAGGTGGATTTGGGAGGCATTACTTCTCCTGCGTCAGCAACTAACATCAGGCTCTTGATTGAAGTCGGATAGATTGCAATGGCGGCTTGCCACTCCCCGCTATTGACGCGTTTTTCCAGTTCTTTCATACCGCGAATACCGCCAACAAAGTCTACTCGCTTATCGGTGCGCTGATCTTTGATGTTAAGCAGCGGCGCGAACACGTGCTCTTGCAGAATACTGACATCGAGACTCTGCACGGGATCCTTCTCATCGATTTTCGCGAGCAGGGATTTATTCGCAGTTAATCGGTACCAGCGTTTTTCCAGATAGAGCGCGAATTGGCGCGCCGCTTTCGGTTTTGCGTCTGCGGCGTCTGCAATTTCTTCAACATCGAATTTTGACTGCAAGGACTTGAGGAATTGCTCCGCAGTTGCTCCGTTCAAGTCTTTTACGATGCGGTTGTAGTCGAGAATCTGCATCTGGTTATCCGGAAACAGCACGCTGAGAAAATAATTATAGGACTCTTCGCCGGTGTGGTTCGGGTTGCGTTTCTGGTACAGATTCTGCACGCGTGCGGCCGCCGCGGAGCGATGGTGGCCATCAGCGACATAAAGGCACTTCACGTGGTCGAAAGCAGCCTCGATATTCGCGGCCAGACCTACGTCTTCGATCACCCAGAACACGTGCCGGGTACCTTCCGGTGCTACGAAATCATACTCGGGAGTAGTGGCAGTGACCTGCGCTATCAACTTGTCGATTTCCGCGCGCGCCTTGTAGGTCAAAAACACCGGGCCCACCTGGGCACCCAGCGTGTCCATATGAAACACACGATCGTCTTCTTTCTCGGGTCGGGTGTATTCATGTTTCTTGATCAGGTCTTGCTCGTAGGCGGCGACTGAGGCCACGGCGACAAGGCCGACCTGTTCGTGTTTGCCCATCACCTGTTTATAGACGTAGAGTTTTTCTTCGCCGTCTTGCTGCAAGATACCTTCGTCAATAAAGCGATACAAGTTTTCGCGACCCTTGTCATAGACACGTTGGTCGTGCACATCAACCGACGTGTCCATATCAACCTCGGGTTTATTGATGTGCAGAAAACTGTAGGGATTGTCCTTGGCAAGTTCATAGGCCTCCTCCCGGTTCAGGACGTCATAGGGATGAGCGGCGACGCGGGCAGCCAGCTCGCGTGTGGGACGCAGCCCGCGAAAGGGTCTGATCAATTTCATGTTAGTTTCCAGTTGCTGAAAAAATAAATGGGGAAATAAATTTAATTTTACCCTGACCCCATTTATTTTCCCTGTTTATTTACTGTCGAAGATATATACGCCATCCCAATCTGCGGCAGGCGGTTTGCTCCTGAATCTGGCGATGCGATCCAGGAACAGCTGCATCAGGGCGCGATTGTCGCATTTATCTTGCAGCAGCGTAAATTTGCTGGTGGCCACGTCCCATGCTTGAGCGCGATAGGCAGCCAGCGCTTCAGCGTACCAATCCATTTCCTGCTGCAAACCTTGAGGCAGCCCTTGTTGCACACCTTGTTGCAACCCAGACACGGCGTTTTCCGCCTTGCCCAACAGCTCAAAGATACGCACTGGTTGGCTCTTGCCCGCCACGCATACCTTATCCAATTCCCGGTAGAGATAATCCGGCGCCGACTGCATGCTCGCTTCACTGACAATATTAGATACGTTATATAAACGGGTCAGACCCTCCAGACGCGCAGCGAGATTGACCGTGTCGCCGATTACTGAATAGTTCAGGCGATTGCTGGAACCGAGATTGCCTGCCACCACGAGCCCGGTGTTGACACCCACACAGGCACGCAGGGCTGTGCCCAGCGTGGCCATCGCGGCAATGATCTGCAGGATCGCGGCCATGGCATTACTGGCATCATTGGCATTCTGAATCGGAGCACCAAAAAGCGCCATCACGGCATCACCGTTGTATTTGTCCACCACTCCGGCGTTGGCCTCGATGATGTTACTGATGAGACTGAGCACCTTATTCAGTTCCTGCAGCACCTGTTGTGGTGGCAAGCCTTCGCAGAAACTGGTGAAACCCCGTATATCCGAAAACAGGATGGTGACAATGCGCTCTTCGCCGCCCAACTCCACCGGGTTATTCAATAATTGTTCCGCAATCTGGTGCGACACCACCTTGCCGAGCAAGTCCCGTACTTTTTCTTTCTCCGCCAGACCGCGCGCCATGGAATTTACCGACGTCGCCAGTTCGCCGATTTCGTCCCGGGAAGTTACGCTTACGACCCTGCTGTAATCCCCGGCCTCGATGCGTCTGACCACATGCGCCAGGTTGACTAAAGGCTTGGTGATGGAGCGCGCCAGCACCAGCACCGCCAACAAGCTCAGGGCGAATACCAGCAGATAAAACTGGATCAATAACCGACGGAACTGCACCACATTGGCATTGTTCTCGTCATAGGAGCGCTGGATAACGGCGGTGATTTGCAAGTCATCGTTCGCATCGCCGTACAGGCGCCGCAGCAAGGTCGTGAACTCTTCGTCATTAAAATTGATGCGCTGCAGCTGGTCATAGTCCGTGGCATCCAGTCGCAGCTGCCGGGTCAAGGCTGTCTGCCAATCCGGGGCCAAAGTAGAAGAAATTACTTCCAGCTGCTGGCCTCGTTGCAGCCTGACAATGCTGACATCGGAAACTATGGTGTCCTTCACGACATCGACGAAGTCCGCATCCAGGGCAAAAACGTCAATCGTCCAGGCGACCTGCCGCGGCAGATAGAGTGGCAAGGCAATGAGCTGAAACGGTTCACCAGCAATAGTGACTATCATGTCTGCCATGCCATCGTCACTTGCGTCTGCCGCTTCCAGTAATTGCCTCCAGCCACCTTCCAGGGTGGTAAAACCCTGGGTCTCGGTGTCAATCAATACGTTGTAGTCCAGGTCAACAATCATCAGCATGTCTGTGCTGTTTTTCGACCGCTCCAACACATTGACGGCAGCATCAAATAAAGTAGCCGGGTCCTGCGCCGCATAGGCGGTGCGAAAACCAAAATCCCACGTAAGGCTTGTGGTAATGGCAGAGAGAGTTTCAGTGTGTTGCAGACGGGTGAAGTCAAATACGCTGGCACCGAGCTCGAGATAGAGGTTAATTGTCTCTTCCGTATACTCAGTGTTATTGCGACTGACGTAATAGAAGATGCCGCCGAGCACCGGGAAGAGTAAAACCCACAGAAATACGATGAGTCTTGATCGGAAGCTGCGAAAGGAAAATATGTTGGCCAGCCAGCTCACGTTTTTTTATTGCAATCAGCGATAGCGCTTGCTGTTGGCAGACGGCGCGCGTCGGATGCGCCGCTCCCGTTCAAGCTCCAGTGACACGATTAATTCGGCAGTGCCACTGTCTTGAATCGTAACGCTTTCCATCTGGTAGTCGGTGTTGCGCGGTAGCCGTGCATGCCAGACACGCAAGGGGTAGGTACCCGCAGGCAGGCCATCAATGCGCACCTTGCCTTCTGCATCGCTTACAGCAACCTTGGAGGAATTCGCTACATATACATAGGCCAGCATCTAGTCATGGATATTGCAACCAATCTCTACCACCCCAGCTTCGGCAAACTCCTCGATGAAGCTCGCATTTACACCATTGCCGTACAGCGGGATATCGAAGGTGTTTATAGGAGAGAACGAATACACGTGATGCAGGATGTCATCGCTGTTGGGAAAATGAATCTTGCTCCCAACAACGATAGCAGTGGTGGTTGGCACGAACTCCTTGTCGACCTGATCAATTTCCGCATCATTGGCGGTCGCGAAGCGAGCCGCTATCTCGGCGGGCAATATTACTTCTACTACCGCATCGACAATGCCTGCGCCATCTGCGTCTGTAATCGTGACCGAAAGAATTTGTGCCTGGCTGAGCGGCGAAACAGCCAGCAGCAAAATTCCGAACAGTCGTAGTATAAAATTGGTGAAATCAAGTGTATGCACGCGTTTCCTGCTCTAGAAATTATGAACGTAGCTGACCGACAGCAACCGGTTCTTGTAATTGAATACAGTGGGACCATCAATCTCTTGCCAACTCGCACCCAGATTGACAGAAGCGTCACGACTCACCGGCATACTTAGACCCAGTGACCAGTCATCAGTGGTCGACGGGATGCGATAGGCAAACCACAAATCAGGCCACGCCGGATCCACATATACCGCCTTCGATATCTTGTAAATCTTCAAAGACGGCTTCTGCGTGCTGGAGACTGTGAAGCCATCGCTGCGATTGTAGCCACCAGTCAGCATCATCCCGTTCGGGAAATCGTAGGCGACCTCGGCGAACATGCTGACGGCGTCATCATCAAACGAGCCATAGGACAGTGTGTTGTTCGGGTCGTAGCCAAAGCTCAGCAGGCGGTCATCGCCAGCCAGCGACTCGCCGCGGCTGACGTGGTAGTCCAGCCCGGCGCTTAACAACCAGGACGGCGACAGGCGTTGCTCGATGGTGATTGCAGTTGTCGTGTAATGACGATCTCGCGCCTTGCCATCCATACTCACGGTGCCGAGCGCAACCGCTGCACCCAGTCGCGGAGCATAGGCACCGAGTCCGAATTTGTAGGCATAGCTGGCGGTGGCGTTCACGTCAATGCTGTCGAAACCGCTGTGTTCCAGATATCTGTTGGCATTCATCTGGGCCGAGAGTACTACCGAGTGATTCAATCCGAACTGCAGCAACTTGCCCCCGGTTAAGCCTGCGCTGAACACGCCGGATTCGGCAGTCGCCGGATTGTGGATGACCCGTGGCACGTTATCTTCGTTACCGGCTCCCAGCGTGAGTTGGTAGAACTCGTTGGCAGTAACACTGACCGGGGCACAGGCGAGGCAGATTGCACAAATAGCACTCACCGCTTTGGTAATACGCAACTGTGATTTTCTCAAGCGCAGGTCTCGTTGCAATGCTACTGGTGGATAAAAATCAGGATCTTTTCCTGCAGCACATAATACTTGGCAAGCCTCAGTTTACCAAGGCTCACAGGCGTAAGTTCGATGTGGGGGTAGGCGCAGGATATTACCGAGGATGGTGCCTGGATCAGCAGCAATGTCAGGTACAGCTGGCGTTCAGCCGAGTTTTTGTGCCAGTATCCGGCGGGTTTCCAATTGGCTGAATCCTCTGGACTCCAGAAAGCGCGCCAGGCGGCGATGCAGTTTTGACCCGAATTCCAACTTGGCACCCTGAGAGGTTTTTCGCTCCACCAAGGTCTGTGCGATTAAGCTCCACTCGGCATCATCTTCGTACAGATAGGCATTGATAATCGGTAGTGGCACTTTGCGTTGCACCAGATCGGATTTTATATGCAGATACGCAAAGCCACGTGACTTCCGATAGCGCACATAGGCTTCGGCAAAACGCTCATCCGATTGCAGCTGCTCCGCCCGCAGACGTGAGAGTGCCACATCCACCAACGCCGGTTCGGCGTCTGGGAATTTGCTGAGCAGTTTCTGGGTGAGTTCGTAATAAGAGTGTTCCCGACGGGCCAAGCAATCCATGGCAGCCCGCCGGAGAACGGGGACATCTGTAGTTGTTTCTTTAACAGCTGCAGTTTTTACCTCAGTTATTACTTCCCTAACTGCTGCATTTTTTGCTGCTGTTTCCACGTTGACTCAGTCCGCGACACTACTTGCTGCGTTTCGCCGTAGCCAGCATCACGACATCATCGTTGGCCGAGTCATCGTCGCTGTCTTTCACCGATACGCGCTCTTTCGCCGCATCAGTGGCTTTTTCCTTGGCAGATTTTTCAACCTTGCCATTCAGGAGTTGCTCGCGGATCGCCGCTTCGATTTCCAGCGCGACCTTCGGATTCTCTTCCAGATAGGTAGCCACATTCTTCTTGCCCTGGCCGATCTTCTCGCCCTTATAGGCATACCAGGCGCCGGATTTCTCGATCAGGTTTTGCTTCACACCCAGATCGATGACCTCACCCATGCGATAGATACCTTCTCCATACATGATCTGGAATTCGGCTTGTCGGAACGGTGGTGCCACCTTGTTCTTCACGACCTTGACGCGGGTCTCGTTACCGACCACCTCTTCGCCTTCCTTGATGGAACCGATGCGACGGATATCCAGACGCACCGAGGCATAGAACTTCAGCGCGTTACCACCAGTAGTGGTTTCGGGCGAGCCAAACATGACACCGATCTTCATGCGAATCTGGTTGATGAAAATTACCAGCGTGTTGGAATTCTTGATGTTGGCCGTCATCTTGCGCAACGCCTGTGACATCAGGCGGGCCTGCAGGCCCATGTGGCTGTCGCCCATGTCGCCTTCAATCTCGGCGCGCGGAGTCAATGCAGCGACCGAGTCGATGACCACGACATCCAGTGCGCCGGAACGCACCACCATGTCGCAGATTTCGAGAGCCTGTTCGCCGGTGTCCGGCTGACTCACCAGCAGGTTGTCAACGTCCACACCCAGACGCTTGGCATAGATTGGGTCCAGCGCATGCTCGGCATCGATGAATGCGCAACTGCCGCCAGCCTTCTGAGCTTCGGCGATTACTTGCAAGGTCAGCGTGGTCTTGCCGGAAGATTCCGGACCGTAAATCTCGACGATGCGCCCGCGTGGCAAACCGCCCACACCCAGCGCAATATCTAGGCCCAATGAGCCCGTGGAGATGGCAGGTATTTCCTCCCGCTCCTCGTCACCGAGACGCATGATGGAACCTTTGCCAAACTGTCTTTCGATTTGAGCCAGTGCTGCAGCCAGTGCTTTTTGCTTGTTTTCGCTACCTTCAATCATAGTGATTTCCTTGTTGATGCTTTTTTATACAAGCTGGTCTGGTTAACCAATACCGCCTGTACAACTTATGAATACAACTGAAGCCTGGTTCCGTGAGTAAAGCAGTTGCGCCCGGCAAACTGCAGGAGTCGTCCAGGTTCGACCTCTCCTGCGATTTGCATAACCCAGTTACCTGAGTTTAAGAGTAGCCTGTCCCCGGCTACTTGCTAAATAAGTCCAGATATTGCCAATCGGTCGCCTTTAATGGCACCGCGGCCCGATCTGGTGACCTTAACTCGCTGCTACCCAAAGCACCCTGGGGCTATCCACAATGCCGGAAGCGGCAGCGAGTCAGGTCATAAAACTATAAAGTACTGTATGTATCTACAGTGGCGATTTAACCAAAATATTACTGTATATACAACCAGTATATTGGCCAAATTTTCATTTCCTTTAGTCTGAGCTTAAATCTTTTTCTGCAGCCCGATTTACGCCCAGCATTAGCAAGCAACCCTCCAGCGCAGCCAGCACCGCAGCCAGTCGCACCGCTTCCCGGTCGCCCGCGAAATGAAAGCAGCGCGCCAGGGTCTGCTGTTGCCACTGCCATGCAATCCACACCGTACCCACCGGTTTCGCCCGCGAGCCACCATCTGGTCCGGCAATGCCGCTCACCGCCACCGCGAAATTGGCGCGACTATTATTAATGGCGCCCGCCGTCATCGCCCGCACCGTGGCTTCACTCACCGCGCCGGCTGCATCCGGTTCGAATAATGCAGCGGGTACTTGCAGCAGTCGCTGCTTGGCGTCATTGGAATACGTCACGAAGCCGGTGTCGAACCAAGTAGAACTACCGGCGAGCGCGGTGAGCGATTGCGAGATCCAGCCACCGGTGCAGGATTCGGCGGTGGCCATGATCAGTTTGCGGGAGAGAAGCGCGCTTGCGAGTCGTTTGACTAAATCAGAGATAGTTTTTTCAGACAATTCTGGCATCGGGTAATGGTAGCTAGTTATGTTAGTTAAGCAAGCTGGTTGAGCGTTTGGTATCACATTGAAACCTTTTGATGATGTGGCTGTATCGCTTTTGGATAGGTGATGATCGATAGATCGCGCCGGGTAAGGGGATTGTGTCCGCTCGGCAGCTTGCCCCCCTCTGTACGACCGGAGACATGGGTTGGAGCTGACCAGCCGCAGTGCGACTCGAAGGCAAATTCAAATTAATTAAAGACGACAGAGTCCAGTGCTACTCAAAAGCACTGAAACAATTGCTGTCCAAGTGCCATGGCAAACCGTGTAGAATTCCGGGTCATCGTTGATAAGCATTTGTGTTTATCCCCGGCCGCCCCATCCAAACCAGTAGTAGCAATTTTGACTGACGCGCAATCACATACTCCCATGATGCAGCAGTTTCTGCGTATCAAGGCACAGCATCCTGATGGCTTGTTGTTTTATCGCATGGGCGATTTCTATGAGCTGTTCTATGACGATGCGAAAACAGCCGCCGCCATCCTCGATATCACCTTGACCGCACGCGGCAAGTCCGGTGGCGAACCCATTCCCATGTGTGGCATACCGTTTCATGCGGCAGATCGCTATCTGGCCAAACTGGTAGATGCGGGTGTGTCCATCGCAATTTGCGAACAGATCGGCGATCCGGAAACATCCAAGGGACCAGTCGAGCGACAGGTGGTGCGGATCATTACCCCTGGCACCGTAAGTGATGAGGCACTGCTGGACGAGCGTCGCGACAACTGCTTGCTGGCCGTGGCCGCGGGACCAAATCCGGGCACTGAAAAACAACAACGCAGCTATGGCTTCGCAGCCATCAACATTAGTAGCGGTCGCTTCGTGTTGAGCGAGGTGCAGGGACTCGAGGCGCTGCTTACCGAAATCGGGCGCATCCAGCCAGCCGAGATTTTAATCAGCGAAGACTTGCGTGAACTTGATAACAAGCTGCAACACCCGGCCAAACGCAAGCGTCCGCCCTGGGAGTTTGAGCTCGACAATGCCACGCGCATGCTGACGACGCATTTCGCCGTGCGCGATCTCAGCGCATTCGATTGCGCCCATATGCACATTGCATTGCAGGCCGCCGGTTGCCTGATGCAATACGCACGCGAGACGCAGCAATCAGAATTACCACACATTCAAGGTATCCAGATTGAGCAGTTGCGCGACAGCGTGATTCTCGATGCGGCCAGTCGGCGCAATCTGGAACTGGACACCAATCTCGCCGGCGGTCGCGACCATACACTGCTGTCCGTCATCGATCGCTGCGCCACTGCCATGGGCACGCGCCTGCTGTCACGCTGGATCAACCGCCCGCTGCGCGACAGTGTGCAACTCACGTCACGTCAGGATGTGGTAGCCGCGCTCATTACCAATTATCGCTTCGAGCCCTTGCATGAGAAATTGCAGGCGATCGGGGATCAGGAGCGCATCATCGCGCGCCTTGGATTGCGCTCGGCACGCCCACGTGATCTTGCCAAGTTGCGTGACGGCCTCGCTCTGCTGCCAGACTTACAACAGCTATTACATGGTATCGACTGCACTCACCTCTCCACTCTGCGTAAGGCAATTGCCGAGTTTCCACAACAGGTCGCCTTGTTGCAACGCGCCATCGAGGACAACCCTCCGGTGGTGATCCGGGAGGGAGGCGTCATCGCCAATGGCTTTGATAGTGAGCTGGATGAGCTGCGCAACCTCAGCACCAATGCCGGACAGTATCTGCTTGATCTGGAACAGCGCGAGCACGCGCGTACTGGCTTGAGCTCACTCAAGGTTGGCTACAATCGCGTGCACGGTTACTACATTGAAATCAGCAAGGGCCAGGCCGAAACTGAATTGCCGGCCACCTACCAGCGCCGTCAGACGCTGAAAAATGCCGAGCGTTTTATCACCCCGGAGTTGAAAGAATTTGAGGACAAGGTGCTCAGTTCCCGCAGCAAGGCGTTGGCGCGTGAGAAGCAACTCTATGATGAATTGCTGGAGCAACTCGCGACCCAGCTGAGTGCGCTAATTGCCTCTGCTGAAGCAATCGCGGAACTGGACGTGCTGGTGAATTTCGCCGAGCGCGCGGTGAATCTGGAATACTGTCGGCCGCAACTTACCGATTACCCGGGCATCGAGATTGAGGGCGGTCGGCACCCGGTCGTGGAACAGGTAATGCAGCAAGTGACGAACGAAACTTTTGTAGCGAATGATCTGGTGCTGAATCAGCAGCAGAAGATGCTGATCATCACCGGACCCAATATGGGCGGCAAATCCACTTACATGCGCCAGACAGCATTAATTGTGCTGCTGGCTTTGTGCGGCAGCTATGTGCCCGCCACCGCGGTGCGGGTGGGTCCGATCGATCGCATCTTCACGCGCATCGGTTCCTCGGACGACCTCGCCGGCGGCCGCTCCACCTTCATGGTGGAAATGACCGAGACAGCCAATATCCTGCACAACGCCACCAGCAACAGTCTGGTGTTGATGGACGAGATCGGGCGTGGCACCAGCACCTTCGATGGTCTGTCACTGGCCTGGGCGGCAGCGGTCTATATCGCCGAACAACTCAATGCCTATACCTTGTTCGCTACCCATTATTTCGAACTCACCAGCTTGCCGGAACACTACCCCACCATCTGCAACGTGCATCTCGACGCCGTGGAACACGACCACGGCATCGTTTTTCTGCATGCGGTAAAAGCGGGTCCTGCCAACCAGAGTTATGGATTGCAGGTGGCGCAGCTGGCAGGCATTCCAAGACCGGTAATCGAGCGGGCGCGCGCCAAACTGATGCAGTTGGAAGCCGATGGCAAGGACGCGCCACCGACGCTACCCAAAACCTCCGCAACCACAGCACAACCCGACCTGTTCGGCGCCGTCCCACACCCGGCAGTGGAACAATTGCAGCGGCTAAATCCCGATGACATCAGTGCCCGGGAAGCGCTTGCGATCCTGTATGAATTGAAACTGAAAAGCGCCAGCTGATTGGCACAAGATCAAATAAAGCTGGTAGAATGACCGCCGGCACAGTCTGGAGAAGAGTGGAGATAACATGACGTTTGTAGTGGGTGAAAATTGTATCCGTTGTAAGCACACCGATTGCGTAGAGGTCTGCCCGGTTGACTGTTTCTACGAAGGCCCCAATTTCCTGGTGATTCATCCTGATGAGTGTATCGACTGTGCGCTGTGTGAGCCTGAGTGCCCGGTAGACGCCATCTATGCTGAAGACGAACTGCCAGAAGCCCAGCATGAGTTTCTGAAGTTGAATGCCGAACTCGCTGAAAAATGGACCAATATCACCGAGAAGAAAGCTGCCATGCCCGGTGCCGAAGATTGGACGGACAAGCCCAACAAGCGTCAATATCTGGAAATGTAGCTACTCGCCAGAGTACTTTTGCTGCAACCGTGAAAATTTAACACTGCTATGCCGGCGCTGGGCGCTGCCGCCGCGTTTCAGCGGCGGGGCAGCAGTTCAGCTGGATCTACTGACTTACCATCAACCCGAATTTCAAAATGCAGCATCGGCGTTCCCGCCGGGTTTTGCCCAAGCTCTGCAATCTGCTGACCAGCCTGCACCCGATCACCTTCTTGCACTAACATCGCACTGTTATGGGAATAGGCGCTGAGATAGCGATCGCCATGGCGCAGTATGATTAATTCACCAGCGCCCTGAATGCCGCGGCCGGAATACACCACATCTCCAGCGCTTGCTGCCAGTACCGGCTCGCCTACACGACCATCGAAGTCGATGCCTTTGCTCTGTGCATCGAAGGACCGCAAGATGGGACCCTGATGTGGCCATTGCCAACTGGATGTGGCGTTGCTTGAGCCGATAGCTTGCCGGATGACACCATTGTCGCTATTGACCGTCCCCTGCGCGCGTGCCACGGAATTGTTTGCCACCGCCACGCCGATATTACTGCCCGGTGTACTGGCAGCGGCGCCACGACTATTACTATCCAGCAGCAACTCCTGATCGACCAATATCGTATAAGGAGGATTGAGTCCGTTCGCCAGCGCCAGTGCACGAAAATCGAGGTCGTATTGAAAGGCGATGGAGTACAGCGTATCACCGCGGCTGACGCGATGCGTGCGCGCTGGCGAAGTGCCAGAACTGGCAGCTACAGTTGGAGCCCGTGCTGGCTCGGTAGTAGTTGTAACAGGTGCACTGCCGCCTTGCGCGCGCAGTGCGCTGTCTGGCGTAGAGCTGTTTACAATAAGTGGCGGTGTGATGACTTGGCGTGCGCCCTGCTCCGCCACCGGAGCCTGGTAATTATTGCCGCAAGCGCTCAAGACCACGCAGGCGCATACCAGCAAACCTGCGGCGCGCAGCGAACGACTCTCTTTGGGCACCACATTGCCCCTCACCAGCGCCTTCATGGCTCGTTTCCTGAGTCTTGTTGTGCAAGGTTCTGCGTATAGCCAGCATGCTTGGTGCGAGTAAATATCCGCTCCATGCCCAGAACCAGAATGCCACCAGCCAGCAAACTGCCCACCACCAGCAATACCTGCGGCGCCTGCCCGGTGAGTTCCGTGTATTGCCCAGGCCACCAGATTTGGCCACGCCCGCAAATTGCACGCACCTCTTAATAACCAGCTCGAAGCCAATACCAGACCAATGAAGAACGCCATCAGCGCGGCGAATTGATTATCTAACAAATACAACACGGTTCTGGCTGACAGCACGAGGCCAATCAGAATGCCAAGCGCGAGTACGATTAGAAAATTGCCGTTGATGTATTTCCAGGCAGCGCCCGCCTGGCCACTCGCAAGCAACCGTAGCGCGTGCAAGTCAACTGCGCGAATGGAATAGATCAGCGTGTCATAAATGTGAGCGATGACCGCGATGGTGCCACCTGAAATACCTGGCACAGAATCCCCTATTCGCATCGCTACTCCCTTGGCGAAGATCACCGCGTGGGAAGCATGGGCAGCGACTGGTAGTTCCTGTTTAGCACTCTCGTGGTTCATATCTATTTACAATAACTAAATTAATGTTGCACCTGGCCTACCAGCAACGGCACGAATCGCACAGATTCCATAATGGTAGTCTCGAACTCCTGCCCGGTTCGGGTAATTAATTGCAGCTCCTGCCGACTGTCACCGCCCACAGGGATTATCAGCCGACCACCGTCTGCCAATTGTTGCAGCAATTCATGGGGAATCTGCTGTGGCGCCGCGGTCGTCAAAATCGCATCGTAGGGGCCGTATTTTTCCCAGCCGACACTGCCATCCCCGTGCATGAAATCAATATTGCGCAGTCCCAGCAGCTTCAGGTTTTTCTTCGCTCGATCCATTAACGGTCGAATGCGTTCGATTGTGTAAACCGATTTCGCCAGTTGTGCAATTACTGCTGTCTGGTAGCCACAACCGGTACCGATTTCCAGCACCTTGGTGATCGGACCGGAACGCAGCAGCGCCTCGGTCATCTTCGCCACCACATAGGGTTGCGAGATAGTCTGGTTATAGCCAATGGGTAATGCCACATCCTCGTACGCCCGGTGCGACAAGGCCTCGTCCAGGAAAATATGCCGGGGGGTGGAGCGAATCACGTCAAGCACTTCCATACTGCCGATGCCTTGATCGATCAAACGGCCCAAAAGACGCTCACGGGTACGTTGTGAGGTCATGCCAATGCCATTGAGATTTATCTTATTCTGCATGAATCGATGTACTACTGATTTGATGAATTAACATTGCAAAGTTCCCGCAACAGGCTAGTGGCGTAGCTGCCTCTGGATAAGGCGAAACGCAGACTGAGTACCGTGGCAGTCTCCCAATGCCATTCCAGTTGTATCGGCACGAAACGCAAGGGCCGCCGCGCTGAGTTCAAGCCGCAGCGTTTGAGACCCTGTACCAGCACCGCGTATTGTCGCAGTACTGCATCTTCAATATCGGCCACTTTGCCATGGCTTATATATTTATCTTTCGGATCGACCGCCCCGGCCAGGGGGCCGGTGAGGTGCACATCGAATTCCTGCAGGCGGCGCTGCAGCTGTTCATCCCAGGCGCCTGCCGCTACGGCGAAGCAACGATCGGTGCCCGCCAGGTTAAGCACGTCACCCGGAGTATAGGTATTCCAGTTACCTGCCTCGATGCGACTGCTGAGCACCTGGTTAAACAGGTAGGCACGGGCGGCGGAATACAACATACCGCGCTTGAAGTGCTGGTGCTGCAGACCGGCAGCAGCAGGGCCAGAGTTTTCAGCGCTGCCAACAACTTGCTCCATCAGTGCCTGCACCTGCGCCAGGTTGCTCAGGTCCCGACCGAAACGTTGTTCACCGAAATAGTTGGGCAATCCTGAAATCTGGATTTGGCGCAGCCGCGCGTCGAACTGGGCAGCATCACCCTCGCAATCGCGCAGCCGTAACTGGAAATGATTGCGTTTATGGCTACCGATCTTCAATTTGCGCGAGTTGCGTTGGGTCTCGAGGATGGCAAGATTGGCGTCCTCTATGCCTTTGATTTTGTACTCTGCTGACGCTTCCAACGGCAGACTGAACCACTGCGAACATTCACCACGCCGATCCTTCATGCCGGTGTAGCCGATGGCCACCAGCGGTAGATCTGTCACTGCCTGCAAACGTCTGGCAACGTCTGGCGTGGAGAGGTCACTCTTCCGTACCCGCAAATACAGGTGCTCACCGTTACCCGTGCAGTTGAATCCGAGCTCCTCATCCACAATGAAATCGTTTAGTTGCTGCTTGATGGTGGCGCTGATGGCAGGGACTCCATAGGCATAGGCAAGCGCTGCCAGCGTGCTAAATTTATCTGTCACAATAAACCAGCACTACGGCGTGACAGGCAATGCCTTCGCTGCGACCGATATAGCCGAGCCCTTCGGTGGTGGTGGCCTTGAGATTCACGCGATCGGTATCAATTGAAAGCAGGGAAGACAGACTGGCGCGCATGCTGTCACGGTATTTGCTGATCTTCGGTACCTGCGCCACGATGGTTACATCGCAGTTGATCAGACTGGCACCTTTCTTCGCCGCCATTTCCAGCACCTCGCTCAGCAACTGCGAACTATCTACATTCTTGTACTGGGCAGAAGTATCCGGAAAATGCTGGCCAATATCCCCGGCTGCGATGGCACCGAGCAGCGCATCGCAGATTGCATGCAACACCACATCCCCGTCGGAATGGGCTATCAAGCTGAGTTTTTCCTGCAGTTGCACGCCGGCAAGTTTTAATGGTTTGGCCGCATCAAATGTTGCAGCGAAGCGATGCACGTCCAGGCCATGCCCGATACGCAGGTTGCTTGGGTTCATAGTGTCTGCCATAGAGTTGCCACCGTCATTGCGTGTACCGTTACGAGCGGCCCTGCGCCTGCAAAATGCTGGCGGCCATCGCCAGATCGGCGCTGTGGGTAATCTTGATATTGTCCTTGTGTCCGACCACCATTTGCGGGCGCAAGCCGAGCCGCTCAATCGCACCGGCTTCATCCGTGACTTGCAGGGACTGCGCGATGAGTTCGCGCAATGCTTTCACCAACAAGCCATAGCGAAACATCTGCGGAGTCTGTGCCTGCCAGTACTGGCTGCGATCAATGGTCTGCTCTATTTCTGCTCTGGCGTTGACCAGCTTGAGCGTGTCATCAACCGGCACGCCTAACAACCCGCCTACGGGATGCTGTGCGAGCTGCTGAATCAGGCTGTTAATGTCGGCGCTGCGCACACAGGGCCTGACGGCATCATGCACCAACACCCAGTCATCTTCTGCAGCGACTGCTGCCAGACACTTCAGCCCGTTCAGTACTGACTGAAAGCGTTCGTCACCGCCCAGGGTGGTGACAATCTTGCCAGACTGCTGCAGTGACAAACTCGCAAATCGGGAATCTGATGGATGCAAGACCACGACGATCTTGCTGATGGCAGCGATGCTGGCCAGTTTTTGCAGTGAGTGCGCGATAACCGGCACTCCGTTAAGGTCGAGGTACTGTTTGGGAGTAGTCGATGCCATGCGGCGACCGATGCCAGCGGCTGGCAGAATGGCCCAAATTGTCATAATGAAGTCTTTATGCGCTACTCGATAATCAAATAAAACGTTTCGCGCTCGCCAATCATGCCAAGCTCGGAGCGTGCGCGCTCTTCCACTGCCTCCAGCCCGTTCTTCAGATCAAGCACTTCAATTTCGAGATACTGGTTGCGCTGTTCCAATTCTGCATTCGCGGCGCGCTGTGCAGTCAATTCCAATTCCAGGTTGTGCAGCGAATGCACGCTGTCATCGCCGATCCACAGTTGCAACTGCAGCACCACAATGACGAACCCGAGAAACCCGAACAATATCTTCATATAATGCTGCGGCCTGAAATTCAAGGCGTGTTAAGTGTTATACCAATTCCAATTCTTGCCAATTCACACTTCAAAACTATTTTTTATACTTTTCCAAAATAAAAAACGTTCGAATCAAACTTCGTAGCCACTTTCACTTCAACCAGTGAAGCGGGTAAATTCCTTGATACCTTTATAGACGGCACCGCGACCCAGCGCTTCTTCGATGCGCAGCAGTCGATTGTACTTCGCCACGCGATCTGACCGGCACAGAGACCCGGTCTTGATCTGGCCTGCAGCGGTCGCCACAGCCAGATCGGCAATCGTGGTGTCTTCAGTTTCCCCGGACCGGTGCGAGATGACCGCCGTATATGCGGCCGCCTTCGCCATGGCGATGGCGGCCAGCGTCTCGGTCAACGAGCCGATCTGGTTAAATTTGATCAGGATGGAATTTGCGATATGTTCCCTGATGCCGCGCTCCAGTATGCGGGTGTTGGTCACAAACAAATCATCTCCCACTAACTGCACTTTATCGCCAATCTTGGCGGATAATTGAGCCCAACCGTCCCAATCTGATTCGTCCATCCCATCTTCGATGGACAGGATCGGATATTGGCGCGCCAGATCCTGCAGATAATCCGCGAACTGACCTGAATCGAAACTCTTGTTCTCGCCTTTCAGGTGATATTTGCCCTTTGCATAGAATTCCGAGGCAGCGCAATCCAGTGCCAGATGCACATCCTTGCCTGGTGTCAGACCGGCTTTCTCAATAGCTTGCAGAATCGCATCGAGGGCAGCGGCATTGGATGGCAGATTCGGTGCGAAACCACCCTCATCGCCTACGGCAGTACTGAGGCCCTGTTTGCTTAATACTGACTTCAGGGCGTGGAAGATTTCCGCACCATAACGCAACGCTTCGGCAAAGTTCGGTGCGCCCGTGGGCTGCACCATGAATTCCTGAATATCCACATTGTTATCAGCATGTTCACCGCCATTGATGATATTCATCATGGGCACCGGCAGCGAGTATTGGCCGCTACTGTTATTCAGTTCGGCGATATGCACATACAGGGGTTTGCCTGCATCAATGGCCGCTGCCTTCGCGGCTGCCAGTGATACCGCCAGAATCGCATTGGCGCCCAGTTTGGATTTATTCTCAGTACCATCCAGATCCAGCATGGCGTGATCGAGTAGCTGCTGCTGGCTCGCGTCATGTCCAAGCAAGCACTCGCGAATGGTCGTGTTCACATTGCGCACAGCCGTTAGCACACCCTTGCCCAGATAACGTTGCGGGTCCTTGTCCCGCAGCTCCAATGCCTCCCGGGAACCGGTCGAGGCACCAGAAGGAGCACAGGCGGTGCCCACTACGCCGCTCGCCAAGGTCACATCCACCTCAATAGTCGGATTGCCACGCGAGTCCAGGATTTCGCGAGCATGAATTTTTGTTATTTCAGACATTTCAATACCTTACATTTATAAGTTATAGTTATTTATAGAGAGAGTTCGCGACTTGAGTTACTCAGTGGCCAGGGCTGGCAGGCTTTTCACCAGATCATCCACGGCCTGCATCTGTTGCAGGAATGGTAGCAGACTGTGCAGTGGCAAGGCGCAGGGGCCGTCGCACAGAGCCGAGTCAGGATCGGGGTGAGCTTCCAGGAACAAGCCGGCTATACCCTGCGCCAGTCCCGCCCTGGCCAGATTGGCAACATCCCGGCGACGACCGCCGGCACTGTCCGTGCGACCACCGGGAATCTGCAGTGAATGAGTGACGTCAAACACGACCGGATAGTCGAACTGCTTCAACACGCTGAACCCCAACATATCGACGACTAAATTGTTGTAGCCAAAGCTGCTGCCGCGCTCGCACAACATCAGCCGGTCATTACCTGCCAGCTCGAATTTGCGCAGGATATGGCGCATCTCATGGGGAGCGAGATACTGCGCCTTCTTGATGTTGATAGCGGCACCGGTTGCCGCCATGGCGACTACCAGATCAGTTTGTCGGGACAGAAACGCCGGCAGTTGCAATATATCAACCACTTCGCTGGCGGGTTTGGCCTGGGCGGGCTCATGAATATCAGTTAGTAAAGGCACCTTGAACGTCTGCTTGATCTCGCTCAGCCATTGCAGACCCTCATCAAGGCCTGGCCCACGAAAGGAGTCTGCTGATGACCGATTCGCCTTGTCGAAGGATGCCTTGAAGATGAAGGGAATCTGCAGGCGCTCGGTGACAAGCTTGAACTGCTCAGCTATACGCAGGGCGATATCGCGGCTTTCCAGCACGTTCATGCCACCAATCAATACAAACGGTTTATCGTTGGCAATTTGCAGATTGGCAATGCTGATTTGCTTGCAGGTCATGGGGTCTGGCCTATTACTGTGAAACATTTAAGTGGGCACTGCTGGCGAGCGCAAGTTAAGCAAAGCTTCAAGCTGTCTTGGCCACCTGGGCAGTTGCCACGACTTTGGCCGACTGCGGCAGCTGCACTGCCTGATGCCTTGCCAATGCGGCCTGAATAAATCCAGTAAACAAAGGATGCCCGTCCCGCGGCGTTGAGGTGAACTCGGGATGGAATTGGCAACCGACAAACCAGGGATGGTCGAGTGCTTCGATAACTTCCACGAGCATACCGTCGGCAGATTTTCCCACGAGGCGTAATCCCGCTGCTGCCAGACGCTCGAGGTAATCATTGTTGAATTCATAACGATGGCGGTGGCGTTCCACGATTTCTTCCTTGCCATAACAAGCGAAGGCAGTGGAATCACGCTGCAGTATGCACTTCTGGGCTCCGAGTCGCATGGTGCCGCCGAGATCTGAATCCTCATCGCGAAATTCGGTTTTGCCGGAAGCGGTGGTCCATTCACTGATCAGGGCAATGACTGGATGCGCACACTTCGCATCGAATTCAGTGCTGTTCGCCCCAGTCAATCCCACCACATTACGCGCGTATTCAATGACGGCCGCTTGCAGGCCGAGACAAATACCGAGGTAAGGAATCTTGTTTTCTCTGGCGTACTGTACGGCCATGATCTTGCCTTCCACACCTCTCTCACCGAATCCGCCAGGGACCAGGATCGCGTCATGCCCGGCCAGGACAGAGACTCCCTGTTTCATCACTTCAGTCGAATCGATGTAACTGATCTTTACCCGTGAACGCGTTCTGATGCCCGCATGGATGATTGACTCATTCAGGGATTTGTAGGCATCCAGCAAGTCCATGTATTTACCAACCATGGCTAGTTTCACTTCATGCTCCGGATGCAGCTGCGCTTCGACCACTCGATCCCATTCGGCGAAGTCCGCCTGCGGACAATCCAGATGAAAGCGTTCACAGATGATGGCATCAATGCCAGTGGCGCCCAGAATGGAAGGAATACGATAAATCGAATCGGTATCAGGCAGGGATACTACTGCCGGCAACTCCACGTTCGTAAACAGTGAAATCTTGCGGCGCGCCGACTCATCGATTTCGTGTTCCGAACGGCACACCAGAATATCCGGCTGGATACCGATGGAACGCAATTCCTTGACGGAGTGCTGGGTCGGCTTCGTCTTGATTTCGCCGGCGGTGGCAATATATGGCACCAGAGTCAGATGCAGGAACAAGGCGTGGGCGCTGCCCAATTCCACCTTTAATTGGCGCACCGCTTCGAGAAAAGGTTGTGACTCGATGTCACCAACCGTACCGCCAATCTCTACCAGAGCGACATCGGCATCGCCAGCGCCATCAATGATGCGTTTCTTGATTTCATCGGTGATGTGGGGAATGACCTGAATGGTAGCGCCGAGATAATCGCCGCGCCGTTCGCGCTTGATGACCTCCTCATACACTTTGCCGGTCGTAAAATTATTTTTCTTGCGCATGGTAACGCGGGAGAAACGTTCATAGTGGCCGAGGTCAAGATCCGTTTCGGCACCGTCTTCGGTGACATACACTTCCCCGTGTTGAAACGGGCTCATGGTTCCTGGATCCACATTGATATACGGATCGAGTTTCAGGAGAGTGATTTTAAGACCGCGGGCTTCGAGAATCGCCGCAAGAGAAGCAGAAGTAATGCCTTTGCCTAGTGATGAAACAACACCACCAGTAATAAAAATATATCGTGTCATCGGGGCCCCATCGGTTTGTGCGAATCAGCTTTGCACTGACTCAAGCAGATGGAGTTATAGCGTACCAGAAGGCCCTGCCCTCCACAATCTGAAAAAAATCGGCGTGTAGATTGATAAAACTATTATGCACCCGGCATCCAGTCCGGTGGCTGCCATTCAATTACTATGTGCGGCGTAGTACTGGTTGCTGCAGCAGTTGCTCTATTGCCATCGGTTGCGCCAATGCCCGGCACGCAAATCAGCTCATCACCAGCATAGATCAGTGGCAGACGTTCCCGATACCAGGGCGCAATGCCCTGCTCTTGTAATAACTTCTTGAGTGATTTATGCGGTCGACCACGCAAGCGACAAGTCTCACCACCCTGGCGATAACGCACCTGCAATGCACCAGTCACAGCGACGGCGCGTTGTTGATCCTGCCTGTCATTGTTGCTAGGTCGCGCCACCAAATAGCCATTGTCAGGCAGCACAAAGTCAGGTTGCTGCACCGGACTCCAGGTCATTGCCGCGTGCCGGTCGATTGGGTTCAAGGCACGCAATACCAGCAATTGATTTTTATAGCGGACAACTGAATAACCGGCACCGCAGTAGCTCGCTTTGGAGTCGCGTACAGTGGGAATTACTTCTGTAACCAATTGCTGTAGTTCGTTCCAACCGGGTTCGGGCAGGCCGAGTTGCACAAACCAACGCCGCACTAGATTGCGCTGCCGCGGCAGGCTCAAGCTGAGCAGGGCGTCCAGCGGCAGTGCATTGCGCAAATCATGGGCATAGGTAGCCTGTAATGTCTTGTCTTGAATGACACGCAATTGTTGCAAGTCAGCCTCCGCCAACTCCTGCAACAAGACATCCGCTTCGGATTGCAGCGCAATACTCTTGCTCCAGCTTGCGCGATATTGCGGCCAGCGCGCTTCGATCAAGGGTAACAATGTGTGGCGACAATAATTACGGTCGAATTGCTGCGCCGCGTTCGAATCATCATCGACCCACTGCAACTGCTGGTGGTGGGCGTACCCGAGCAGTTCACTGCGGTCAAATTGCAGCAGCGGACGGAATAGCATTCCTGCCCCCAGACTGCGGCTGCGCGGCATGCCCCCCAAGCCCCGCGGACCAGCTCCACGCATGAGGCGTAACAACAGGGTTTCCATTTGGTCATCCCGATGCTGAGCCAGTAACAGCACCTCTGCTGTGCCCAGTTGGGCGCTGAACGCTGCATAACGGGCAGTGCGGGCCGCATTTTCAATGCCAGTGCCGGCTTGCACAAATTCACTGAGGTTCAAATGCGTACTGACAAGCGGCACCTCCCATTGCTGACACAGGGTCGCGCAATGTTGCTGCCAGGCAGTGGCAGCAGGATTCAGGCCATGGTGTACATGCATGGCGCGCAGCTTGAACGGCAACTCGCCGGCAGCGCGTAACTGCACCAGGGCATGCAACATGACTACAGAGTCCAGACCACCGCTAAGACCTAGCAGGACAGAGTTGCAAGGCAGCACGGGCTCGAGGGCTGCGCGGAATGTATCGAGAGAAAATTTCATGCGCTATGCACTAGCCATTGCTTCGGAAAGCTCGCGGTTAACACGATGTCAGCAGAGATGCTTAAGCCAGGCACCGCAGCGCAAGCAGATCAGGTACTACTGATACCGTAACTCATGAGACGCTTATAACGTCGCTCAACGAGGTCGTCGATGTCCATCGCCAGCAAACGGTCGAGTTGATCCAGCAACGCCGCCTTGATATTTGCGGCAGTCGCAGCCACGTCGCGATGTGCGCCACCGAGTGGCTCCGGTATTGTGTGATCCACAATTCCCAGTTCTTCCAGGCGTTTGGAGGTGACGCCCATGGCTTCAGCTGCCGCGGACGCATACTCGGCTGATTTCCACAGAATCGTGGCACATCCTTCCGGCGTGATAACGGTGTAAGTGGAATACTGCAACATATTGAGCTGATCGGCGACACCGATGGCGATTGCACCACCGGAATTGCCTTCGCCAGTAACCGTGGCAATTAATGGTGTGCGCACACGCGACATCATCGCCATGTTTTCCGCAATAGCCTCGTTGATGCCACGCTCCTCAGAATCAATTCCCGGGTAAGCGCCAGGTGTATCAATAAACGATAATACCGGCAGGCGATATTGTTCCGCCAAGCGTACCAGCCGCCGCGCCTTGCGATATCCTTCCGGACGCGGCATGCCAAAATTGTGTCGCACTTTTTCTTTGGTGCCGCGACCCTTCTGATGACCAATGACCATAACCGGAATGTCATCGATTTTGGCAAGACCACCGATCAGCGCCTGATCGTCTGCAAACAATCGATCTCCGTGCAGTTGATCAAAGCAAGTGAAGATGTGCTCAATATAGTCTCTGGTGTAAGGTCGCTGCGGATGGCGAGCTACTTGCGAAATCTGCCAGGGCGACAGATTGGCATATATCTTCTGTGTGAGCTTGGTGCTCTTGCCTTTCAGGTTCTGGATTTCTTCGGTTATATTCAACTCATTGTCAGTGCCCACAAGCCGCAATTCATTGATTTTGGCTTCCAATTCAGCAATGGGTTGTTCAAATTCGAGATAGTTGCGGTCCATGTGTAATCCAGTCGTAGAAAATCTCAGCGCTTGTAATCGAGAATAATCTTGTCTTTGCCATATTCAGAGCGGAGCCGCTGAATCAGATCATCGGTTGGCGACACTACCCAGTCCTGGCCGAGCATTATACACCCTCTGGACCCAGAACGCTGATAATGCACCACTACCCTGCAACCCTCAGAATCAGGGTTTGTTACCGGGCTTTCGGACCTTGGTGAGGAACCCGCAGTATTGCCAGATTCAATATGGTTTGCAGCTGTAACCGGCCGGGGACGCCGATACGGTGCAAGGATATTTGCCAGGTGCTCGCAGAATCCGGAACGCAGTTGGGTCTGTTCAAGATTCACCGCCAATCGGTGTGCGTATTGCTTGCGGGCTTGCGCCAGAGTCATTACATGTTTGGCGCGACCGCGCATGCCCCCGGTGTAATCGTCCAAGCTCACGGTGCACTCCACGACCAGAATCAGATCTTTCTGCAACAGTTCGCGGAATTGTTCATATTCCTTGGCGTACAACGAGACCTCGAAGCGACCACTGCGATCATCCAGCGTGAGGAAGGCCAGCGTATCTCCAGCCTTGCTCTTCATAGTGCGCATACTGTGCAACAAACCCGCCACGACTTGCGGCCCGCGCTCCGGCCGCAAGTGTGCCAATCGATCCCTGGCGATGTGAGCCAGCTCTGGCAGAAATTCATCAATCGGATGACCGGAGAGGTACAAACCCAGAGTGTCCTTCTCGGCGCTGAGTCGCTGCTGCTCGGCCCATGGTCGGAATTTGTAATCACCTTCGTGATCTTCCAGTGCAGCAGGAGCAGTTGGCGTAATGTCTCCAAACAAATCCTCCACGCCACTCGCTTCATTGCGATTACTCTGTTCGGCGGCGCGCATCGCATCCGGCAGCATCGCAGTGAGCTTGGCTCGAGCATAGTCGTAGTCTCCGTGCACGAGTTTGTCCAACGCTCCGGAGCGTATTAATGCCTCCATAGTGCGTTTGTTAAGTGTTTGTGAATCCACTCGCTGGCAAACATCCCACAAATTGGCGAATAACTTTGCCTCGCGCGCATTCAGGATGCCACCAACTGGTCCTTCGCCCAGCCCCTTGATAGCACCAAGCCCATAAACAATTTCCCCGGCAGTATTCACCGTAAAGTTGAAATACCCCATGTTGATGTCTGGCGGCACAATAACAAGACCCATAGATCGACATTCGTCGATTAGTGTCACGATTTTGTCTGTGTTCTGCATATCAGCAGATAAAACAGCAGCCATGAAATACGCTGGATAATGGGCTTTCAACCATGCAGTCTGGTATGACACAAGGGCATAAGCGGCGGAATGGGATTTGTTAAAACCATATGCCGCGAATTTTTCCATCAGGTCAAAGATTGACTCTGCCACCTTCGCATCGATGCCACGCGCGATTGCACCTTCAGTAAATGTAACTCGCTGTCTGGCCATCTCATCCGGATTCTTCTTGCCCATGGCCTTGCGCAGAATGTCAGCACCACCCAGCGTGTAGTTCGCCAGCACCTGCGCAATCTGCATGACCTGTTCCTGGTACAGAATAACTCCATAAGTATTGCGCAGCACCGGTTCCAATTGCGGATGGGGATAGAGCACTTGCGTGCGCCCATGCTTGCGCTCGATAAAGTCATCCACCATGCCGGATTGCAGCGGCCCTGGGCGGAACAGGGCCACCAGCGCGATGATGTCTTCGAAGCAGTTCGGGGCGAGACGCTTGATCAGGTCTTTCATGCCGCGCGATTCCAGCTGGAATATCGCGGTCGTCTCGGCATGCTGCAACAATCGATATACGGCTTCGTCATGCAGTGGCAGCGTATGGATATCGATTGGCGCCGCGCCATCCTGCCTGCGCGCATTGATCATCTTTACCGCCCAATCGATGATCGTAAGCGTACGCAGGCCGAGAAAGTCGAACTTCACCAGTCCGGCTGTTTCCACATCGTTCTTGTCGAATTGAGTTACCAGCCCCTCGCCGCTTTCATCACAATACAATGGTGTGAAATCCGTAAGCTTGGTCGGTGCAATCACCACGCCGCCAGCATGTTTTCCCACGTTGCGTGTGATGCCCTCGAGCTTATAGGCCATCTCCATGATTTCCTGAGCGTCCTCATTGGCAGCGACGAACTCACCCAACAGGGGTTCTTCCTCAAATGCCTTCTTCAAGGTCATGCCGGGAACAAATGGAATCAATTTGGAAAGCTTGTCGGCCAACGCGTAAGGCTTGCCCTGCACTCGCGCCACATCGCGTACTACCGCTTTCGCTGCCATCGTGCCGAAGGTAATAATTTGGGACACTGCATCCTTGCCGTAAAGTTCTGCCACGTGCTGAATTACCCGATCCCTGCCCTCCATGCAAAAGTCCACGTCAAAATCCGGCATTGATACGCGCTCTGGATTCAGGAAGCGTTCAAACAGGAGATCATATTTCAGTGGATCCAGATCAGTAATGCCCAGTGCATAGGCGACGATGGAACCAGCACCGGAACCACGGCCTGGACCCACCGGAATATCGTTCGCCTTTGACCACTGGATAAATTCCATCACGATCAGGAAGTAGCCGGCGAAGCCCATTTGATTAATGATGGTTAATTCGAATTCGAGGCGCTGCGTATAAGGTTGCAGCAGTCCCGGGCCGGCGCCAGCCGAGTAAAGGTGTGCGAGACGAGCTTGCAGTCCCGCCAGACTAAGTTGGGACAGGTAAGCTTCCAGCCCAATACCGTCAGGCACTGGATAGTTTGGCAGACTGGGATTGTCCAGCAGTAACCCGAGGCTGCAGCGCTTCGCAATTTCCCAGGCATTCTCTATAGCCTCGGGAATATCTGCAAACTGCTGCTCCATCTGCTCAGTACTCTTGAGATATTGCTGCTCAGTATAATTATGCGGGCGCCGTGGATCATCGAGGGTACGACGCTCATTGATGCACACGCGCACTTCGTGGGCATCGAAGTCTTGCTGGTGAATGAAACGCACATCGTTGGTGGCTACTACCGGACAGCCGCTGGCTTGCCCCAGTTTGATCGCGGCGTCGATATATGGGTCTTCATCGACCTTGCCGACACGTTGCAACTCGAGATAGAAGCTGGCCGGAAATAACTCCTGCCAGCCCTGCAACAGACTTCGGGCCAGGTCTTGTTCTCCGGCCAACAGCGCGACACCGATGTCGCTCATCTGGGCTCCGGACAAGGCGATCAGTCCTGCAGTGCGTCCTGCCAGTTTGTGCTTGTGTAGCAGGGGTTCGCGCTGGCCCGGGTTATCTGTGTACAACTCAGAGATCAACTGGGTGAGATTCAGGTAACCCGCATGATTTTTAACCAGCAATACCAGACGCGTCTCACTGTTCTGCGCCGTGTCAATTACCCGCACGTCGCAACCACAAACCGGCTTGATCCCGGATTTCAGTGCTGCTGTATAAAACTTGATCAATCCAAACAGGTTGGCGAGATCGGTAATCGCCACAGCCGGCATGCGTAATTCTTGCAGACGACTCATCAGTCGCTGGATGGTGACAAGACCGTCGCTGATGGAAAATTCAGTGTGCAGACGAAGATGGGCGAAGGCTTTGGTCGACGAATTTTCAGTCATGCAAGTCGATCGTTTCCAAGGGGGATTTAGGGTAGACAGTTTAGGTTCAAAGCCAAGGTTCAATATACCCTGTTTCTGCGCAAAGTTTTAGTCGCGCAGTAACTGTGCAACCGGGGCGAAAGAGCGGCGATGTATCGGGCAGGGTCCCAGCGCTTGCAAGGCAAGCAGGTGTTGTGGGGTTGGATAGCCCTTATGCTGCGCGAAACCATAGCCCGGATATTCAGCATCGAGCAGACGCATTTCCCGGTCACGTGTGACCTTCGCGACTATTGATGCGGCGGCAATCTCCGCTACGCGTGCATCGCCTTTTACGACCGCCTGCGACTGATAGCGCCAGGATGGGCAGCGATTGCCATCCACCAATACAAACTCAGGCTGGGTCGAAAGCGCTTCCACAGCACGCTGCATCGCCAACAAACTGGCATGCAGGATATTGAGCCGATCAATTTCGATGACACTGGCGCGTCCTATGGCGAAGGCCACGGCAAATTGCAGGATTTGGCCATAACACTGCTCGCGTTGTTTCTCACTCAGTTGTTTGGAATCGCCCAGTCCTGCGATCGGTTGCGCCGGGTTGAGAATAACCGCCGCCGCAACCACTGCTCCCGCCAGTGGTCCTCGCCCCACTTCATCAGTGCCCGCGCACAATAATCCGGGTGGCGCCATGATTTCCGGAAATAGTTGCAGCCGGGTACTGCCCACTTAGGCGACTGCCTTGGGCTCGACAAGTTGAGCTATTGCTGCTGCGGCCTGGACCGACGCATCCCGACGTAGCACTCGATGAATTTCCTCAAAGCGCTTGAGCAGTGCGTCGTGAGCGGCAGGATTCGCATGAATCACACTCATATGATGCACAATTTCATCGCGCACAGTTGCTACAGTCACTCGTTGCTGAATATATTCCGGCACCAATTGCTCACCTGCCAGCAGGTTCGGTAGCGCGACAAACGGTATCTTGACCATGCGCGAGGCAATTGCATAAGTGATAGCTGCAAGTTTATAACAGACGATCATCGGTCTGCGCAGCAACAGGGTTTCGAGGGTTGCGGTACCCGAAGCGAGTACTACCAGATCAGCCGCACTGATCGCCGCGTGTGAATCATCCACCAGGCGAAACTGTTCACCGATAAAAATACCAAGCTGCTTAAGTTGATCACTTATCTGCAGCCGGGTATTCGGAGAACTACATGGAATGATGAACTGCAATTTCGGGCAACTTTGCAGAGACTCTACGGCGGCCGCCAGAAATACCGGACCGAGCCGCTTGATCTCGCCACTGCGACTGCCCGGCAGCAAAGCTACGACCTGCGCATCATCTGCCAGCAGGAAATGACGCCGATACCTTGTTTTCTTATCGTCGAAACCAATGGTATCCCCCAGCGGGTGGCCTACACATTTTACGGCGATGTCGTGTTTGCGATAGATCTGGGTTTCGAACGGAAACAGGGTCAGCATCAGGTCTACAGCCAACTTTATCTTGTGTATGCGCTTGGCCCGATATGCCCACACGCTCGGGCTGACATAGTGCACGGTCTTGATTCCCGCAGCACGCAAGACTGCTTCGATGCGCAGCGTGAAATCCGGAGAATCGATACCGATGAATACGGCTGGGGGGTCTTGCAAGAAGAAATCCTGCAGCCTTTGCTTAATTCGAAGCAATTCTGGCAGGCGTCCGAGCGGTTCGACGAAACCCATCACGGAAAGCCGCTCCATCGGGGCAAGGGTTCTGCAACCCAAAGCGATCATCGCAGGTCCACCGATACCGACGAACTCAGCTTCCGGGTAATGTTTGCGTAATGCCTGCATGAGGCCGGCACCGAGCATATCGCCGGATTTCTCACCTACGACTATGCCGATGCGTATTGCGTTACTCATAGCGGGCCCACACTGTTCCTGCGTTTAGCGGTGGATGCCTTTCTCGGAAGACTCGAGAGAATCAATCAACACTTGCAAGGCTTCGCAATCTTTGCGCATCACCTTGATCTGCTCGATTGCTTCGACCAGTGTGTTATTACGCTTGAAAATAATCTTGAAGGCTTCCCTGATTTTGGCAATGGTTTCCTTGTCGAATCCACGTCGTTCCAGGCCAATGACATTGATACTGCGAATCGCCGCAGGTATGCCACTTATGATCGTATATGCAGGCACATCATTCGTAATATGGGTCATTCCGCCGACCATCGCGTGCGTGCCTATTTTCAAAAACTGGTTAACACCAGTCAAGCCACCAAGAATCGCCCAGTCACCAACTTCAACATGACCGGAGATACCGGTATTATTCGCAAACACCGTGTTGTTGCCGACAATACAATCGTGGGCAACATGCACATAGGGCATTAGCAGGTTATTATTTCCAATACGGGTGACGCTACCACCGACTCCGGTGCCGCGATGCAGATTAGCACCTTCGCGCAGAATATTATTGTCGCCAATTTCCAGCCAGACGTCCTCACCGGCATATTTTTTGTCAGCCGGATCTTCACCTATGCTGCTGAATTGAAATATGTGATTGTTCTTGCCGATGCGTGTATTGCAGCGAATCACCACATTGGACTCTATTACTGTGCCCGCACCAATACTCACCTCGGGGCCAATGATTGACCACGGACCTACACGCACACTCTCGTCGATTTGCGCGGAGCCATCAATTCTGGCAGTAGGATCAATTGACATCCACTTTCCTCTCCGCGCACATGATAATCATTGTGCCTACCAGTTCATCTCCCACCGACGCACGGCAGGCAAATTTGTAAATGCCGCGTTTGTTGGCAATGATCTCTGCCTGCAGCGTGAGTTGGTCGCCCGGCACTACTGGGCGTCGCAGGCGCACATCATCAGCGCCTACGAAATAGTAGAGGTAACCATCTTTTGGTTTCTTCTCCTGACTCTTGAAACCAAGTACACCCGCTGCTTGCGCCAATGCTTCTATAATCAGCACACCTGGCATGATTGGCTGGCTTGGAAAATGTCCGTTGAAGAATGGCTCATTCACAGTGACGTTTTTGTAGCAAACGATGGATTTTCCCAACTCCATTTGCACGACGCGATCAACCAGCAAAAACGGATAGCGCTGGGGCAAGTATTCTTTTATTTCTTCTACATTCATTAACATGTAATTTCTCTATGTCTCTGTTCTTGCCAACGCTGTGCAATGGCACAAAGGTCTCAGTCACTGGTCTTGCCAGAAGACTTATCGGTAATTCTCTCGATTTCTTTCAGTCGTTTTGCAATGCTGTCCAATTGCTGAAATCTGACAATATTGCGTTTCCATTCGGAGGTCTTCATATGGCCTGTACCAGATGAATACATTCCTGGTTCAGTAATTGACTGGCTGACGAGTGACATCGCGCTTACTTGCACTCGATCAGCGATAGTTATATGCCCTACCGCACCGGAGGCCCCACCCATAATGCAGTGTTTGCCTATCGTGACACTGCCTGCAATTGCCGTACAACCACAAATAATCGTATGTGCGCCGATGCGGCAGTTGTGCCCAATCTGTACCTGATTATCAATTTTGACACCATCCTCAATTATTGTGTCTTCGATGGCGCCGCGATCTATGGTGGTGCCAGCGCCTATATCGACACTATCACCTATCTGCACACTGCCTAACTGATAAATCTTGAGTGACTGTTTTCCATCGGAGGCAAAGCCAAACCCGTCAGCTCCGATAACAGCGCCCGAATGGATGATAACATTCGAACCGATTGCGACACTGTGATAAAGCGTGACGTTACTGTGTATTTCACAATTCTCCCCGATGCGGCAGTTGGCTTCTACCACACTGCCTGCACCGACAATTGTGCCTGCACCTATGGTCACACCAGATTCAATTACAACTTTTGCAGCGATGGCTACAGAATCAGCCAGTTGTGCAGTTGCATGAATTACTGCACTCGGATGAATACCGCCGGGAACTATGGGGGCAAAGTTGAAAAGGCTGGTCGCCTTCGCGAAACACAGGTAGGGCTCTGGAGAAATTAATCGATTTGTCGTGCAGGACCCAGCGAATTTTTCATCAATGATAACTGCAGAAGCCTGACAAGTGGCAAGCTGGCTAATGTAAGCCGGGTTGCTGAGAAAACTCAGCTGCCCTGATTTCGCATTCGACAGCGTTCCGAGACCATAAATTTCGCACTTGGCATCGCCAATAAGTTTGGCATCCAGTAGTGTCGCCAGCTCCTCAAGGGTATAGCTCTTTTTTTGTGACACCTGACACTGACCTGAGGGACCAAAGCCCGATTAGTTGGCCGCGCTTTGAGCACTCTCATTCAATTTGGCGGTAACCTGTGCAGTAATATCCAATACTGGTGCGAAATACGGTGTACTGTCAGAGTTGAGAATCAAATCGAAACCGCCTTCTGCTACTACATCTGTAACTGCCTTCGCTAATTGTTCCTGCATGCTTTCAAGGAATTCCTGATTTTTTTCCTGCAATGCTTTCTGCACGCGCTCATTAATCAACTGGAGCTGCACCTGCAAGTCTTGTGCGGATGAATTCAAGCGGCGAATCTGTTCTTCGGACATGGTTGCCGAATTCTGAGTGTAGTCATCACGCATTGCTGTGAGTTGTTCAGCCAATTCAGCAGCTCTGGTTTCGTCTGCACTGAATTCCTGTTCAAGCTCTTCCTGCACTACTTTGGCCGCGTCAGAATTAAATAGCGCTTGCAATGCATTCAATACGCCAATTTTTGTATCTTGTGCGGATGCGCCTTGCGCAGCCAGCATCAGTGCAGTAAAGAAAACCACGAATTTGAATTTATTCACGTTAGTCACCAGAAATCTCCAATTCAATCTAAAATTCGCCGGCAAAACTGCGCGACGATCTGCTATCTATGAGTATTGTTACCAGGCTTAATTAAAAGCCGGTACCGACTGTAAAATCGAAGGTTTTGGTATCATCCCCTTCTTTACCAAACGGTTTGGCCACATAGAATGTCAGTGGTCCAAACGGTGACAGGTAGGTCACGCTGATGCCGGCAGAATACCTGATTTCACCTAAATCGAAATCCGTACAATTTTTCAGCACTTGCTGTCTTTCAGTACAGCTTGACGAAAAGACATTTCCTGCATCAATAAAAAAAGCCGATCTGACTCGACTTGTATCATCAACGAAGGGCACAGGAAACAATAGCTCCAGCGTCGCCGTGGCCATTATGTTACCACCAAAACTGTCAAAATCCTTATCCAGGAAGAAACTTTCTACGGCCAGTTGTATCTCCGGGTTGCCATTTGCATCGAGCACCACTTCGCCGTTGGCATCGACTACTGGCTCAGTGAGATACGCGAAATCATTGTTGAAACCCACAGCCGACCCGTCTTCCCGGCGCAAGATCTCACCATCAGGCCCCCTCTGCAGCGTAACGCCGCCTTGGGTCAGATAGCGCGCGCCAGGCGTACTTGAAGGCCCCAGACTGTTCTCTTCGAAGCCGCGCAAGATGCCAGCCGAACTTAGACCACCAGCAAAGAAATTGTTAAAGAAGGGCAACTCTCCAGTATCACCATACCCAATACCGTAGCCCAGATTCGCGCGCAGCCCGACTACCCATTCGCGACTCTGGGTAACTGGCCAGTAAAACTGCGAGTTGTAGTTTATGCGGGCATATTGCAGGTCACTGCCAGGCAGCGTAATTTCCAAGCCTAAACTGTTCAGATTACCGTCATTTGCAAGCTGCCCTCTGTTTAATGTATTGCGAAACCAGTTGCCGGTAATTGTGAAATTATCAAACGTGTCTCCGTACTTATCCACGAAGCCAGGCTCGGTGGACGCGTTGAGTCTTTCCTTGGGCAGATCGAACACACTTCCCACTACAGCATCGCGCACTGGACCATCGAATACATTTCCATTTGCGGGTTCCAGCACATATTGTTCGACACCTTCAAAGAGTGCCGGGCTCGCGATAATTTCCTGTACTGATCCCAGCCCTGCACTCAATTCAGTGTGGGTATAACCCAGATCGAATCCAATGACCTGAATCTCGCTCAATGGATAGCTGAAGCTAAGCGAGCCGCCGAAAGACGTCGTGTTAAAACTGGAAACGTTGAATGGTGAATCAATTTCCTGCGCAAACAGATTGAATCCGCGACTCACTCCATCTGCGGTGAAATACGGATCAACATATTGCAAATTCAACCCTTTCTGAAAGCGGCTCCTGTTCACGCCAATGGCAACCGTACGGCCAGTTCCCAGGAAATTCTGCGCTTGCAAATTCGAACTGATGAAGAAGTCTCCGCCACCACCGGTTCCAACCTGAAAACTTATCGCGCCGAAATTTTGCTCGACCACATCATAATTCACATCGATCTGGTCTTCAGTGCCGGTAACTTCTTCAGTCTCTACTTCGACAGTCTCGAAGTAACCGAGTCGCTCGAGACGCACTTTCGATTGCTCGATCTGCAGACTCGACGCTGGTGCTGCTTCCAATTGGCGCATCTCACGACGCAAGACGTCATCCGCTGTGGACAGATTGCCATTGAAATTAATTCGATTTACATAGGTCCGATTGCCGGGCTCGATGAAAAACGTAACATCGACAGTCTGGTCTTCGTCATTGACCTCCGGCACGCCTGTCGCTTCAGCGAAAGCATAGCCAAGGTTTCCAAGAAACTGCACCATGACTTCTTCAGTGCCGGTAACAAGGCCTTGAGAATAAATCTGTCCGGGGCGCACAAAAATAGCAGCGCGCAACAAAGCTTCAGCATCTACCAGATCTCCAGCCAGATCAACTTCATTGACTGTGTACAGATCACCTTCATTGAGGTTAACCGTTATATAAACTTCCTTGCGATCGGGTGTTATGGAAATTGGCGTCGATTCCACACTGTATTCAACATAGCCATTATCGAGATAGAAAGATTCCAACCGCTCCAGATCGCCCGAGAACTGCTCGCGCGAGTAGCGATCGCGGCGACTAAGAAAAAGATACCAGGGCTTGGTGCCCAATTCGAAAAGTTCCAGCAACTCTTTTTCTTCGAATGCATTATTGCCAACTATGTTTACATGCCGGATGCGCGATTCTTCGCCTTCATTGATATTCAAACTGATGGCAACTCGATTGCGCGGAAGCTCCTCCACTTCAATCTCAACAGAGGCACCATAGCGACCACGTGATGAATATACGTCCTGAATGCCCTGACGAATTACTTCGAGTGCCGCACGGGTAAAAATCTGGCCCTCGGCAATGTCTGCTTCTGCCATATTTTCGATGATGTCTTCGGTCTTCAGTACCGAGTTGCCTTCCAGCTTGATCTCGGCAACAGACGGGCGCTCCAGCACTGTGATGACAAGAATATTGCCATCACGCGAAACCTCGATTTCGTCGAAGTATTCACTTGCAGACAATTCGCGAATAATTTGCGCAGATGTATCGCGCGTCACTTCATCGCCAATTCCCACTGGCAATAGATTATAGATAATGCCGGGAGAGATGCGCTGATAACCATCTACAATAATATCGGCAATAATGAAATTCTGTGCGTGGACTGTGTTGGTAATGCCGAAACTAACCAGCAACCAAAAAACTGCTTTTTTCATGCGTAATGCTATCTCTATTTTTTGTCTTGGCGGCGGAATTGGGTGAATTATATTTTTAGAGTATTCGTGTTACGTCATTATAGATAGCGAGCACCATAATTCCTGATATCAAGATTAAACCCAGTTGCAAACCCCAGGCTTGAATGCGTTCTGGTACCGGGCGTCTGATTACGGCCTCAATCGCGTAGTACAGCAAATTTCCTCCATCAAGCACTGGTATCGGCAACAGGTTCAACACGCCTAATGAAATACTGAGTAAGGCGAGAAAACCAAGATAGACATCCAAACCGTAGCTTGCGGTCTCTCCTGCTACTTGCGCGATGGTAATCGGGCCATTGATATTCTTTACAGAAATCAATCCAATCACCATCTTCTTTACTGAATCCAGAACAAATACAGATTTGTCCCAGGTTTCAATCAATGCCGGGGGCAATGCGGTTATCGGGTTATAACGTATTTCCCGACGCATCTCGGGCGGAATAATTTCCGCCAAACTGGTTTCCTCAACATAAGCACCAATACTGCCTATTGCCGAGCCATCTGCCTGCTGCAGCAGAGCCGGACGCAACTCAAGATCAACAATTGAATCACCACGTTGGACCGCGACCTGCAAAAGGAGTTCCGGGCTGGCACGGATAACCTCGACCCAATGACTCCAGCCACGAATTGTCTGATCATTCGCGGCCAGTATTTCGTCACCTGCCAGTAGGCCACCGAGTTCCGCCCTGCCCTCGGGAACTACGCCAGCGATGATGGCAGGAATTTCGATCTGCACTATGCCCAGATCACCAATTGGGTTAGGTTCGGTGGAGCTACCCATCCAGCCATCGATAGGAATGGAAATTTCCCGGCTGCTACTCGAATCGGCCGGATCTATGGTCAAAACGAGATTGCCCGTTTCACCTAGCCGACCCAGCATCCGCAGGCTCACTTGTTGCCAGATAATAGTGGGCTCACCATCAACTGCCAGAATTTCATCGCCACTACGCAATCCCGAGCGGTACGCCGGCGAGTCTTCCACAACTTTGCTGACTATAGGGGCGATGCCGTTAACACCGTACACAATATTGATAATCCAGAAAACGAAGATGGCGAGCATAAAATTCGCCAAGGGACCGGCCGCTACTATCGCCATCCGCTGCCACAACGGCTTGAAGGCAAATGACAGGTGGCGCTGACTGGGCGAGATATCCGCTGCAACCACGCTGGTGTCTTCCTGACCGAGCATTTTTACGTAACCACCAAGGGGAATTGGCGCAATTACATATTCGACGCCGTCCTTGCCAATCCAGGTTTTGGCTGCCTTGCCAAATCCGATGGAGAAGCGCAGAACCTTAACGCCACAGCGACGCGCGACCCAGAAATGTCCGAATTCATGAATCGTCACCAGGATTCCCAGGGTAACGAGCAAAGCGACGATGCTGATTGCAATTTCCAATATCATGGGCGAGGTTGCGGTAAGTTCCGTCTAATGTTTCGGAATTATCGACAAAAATCCTTTATTATCAAATCTTTAGCGAAACTTCTTGCCTGTTTGTCAGTGCTCCGAATAATAGCCAGACTTGGCGCTGGTTCACAAGGTATTTCCGACATTACTTGTTGAATTATGAGAGGTATATCGGAAAATCGGATAGTCCCCGCCAGAAATGCCGCGACTGCCACTTCGTTGGCCGCATTGAGCAGGGTTGGTGCAGTGCCCCGCTGTCGCGCCGCCTCCATACCCAGGCGCAAACATGGAAATTTATCCAGATCTGGATGGCTGAACTGCAGGTGTTGCAATGCGGTCAAATCCAGTGACGCCGCGCCGGACGCGATCCGGTGTGGCCAACCGAGCCCATAAGAAATTGGGATGCGCATGTCTGGGTTGCCCATCTGAGCCAGCACCGATCCATCCCTAAAATGCACCATCGAATGAATGATGCTTTGCGGATGAATTAACACATCCACTTGTTGTGGCTGCAATCCAAATAAATAACACGCTTCGATAAACTCCAATCCCTTATTCATCAGAGTGGCTGAGTCTACTGAAATCTTCGGACCCATATCCCATTTTGGGTGTGAGCACGCCTGCACCGGAGTTACTCGAGCAAAATCCGCAACCGCAGTTTGCAGGAACGGCCCCCCGGATGCGGTCAGCACGATCTTGGATACATGTTGCATCTGCGAATGATGCAAACCATCTGCCACCGGAGGCAGGCACTGAAAAATTGCATTATGTTCACTATCAATCGGGATAATCGGCGCGCCCGATGCAACAGCGGCTTGCATTAACAAGTCTCCGGTCATCACCAGTGCTTCCTTGTTCGCCAGCAGCAGGCGCTTGCCTGCTTGCACGGCAGCCAGGGTGGATTCCAGGCCGGCACCACCAACAATCGCAGCCATAACAATTTCTACGGGGTCATCGCTTGCTACTCGCTGCAATGCATCCTCGCCCTGTAACAACTGTGTTGGCAAATCAGCCTTGCCCAACAATTCAGCCATGCGCTCGCCAGCCGCTGGATCGGTTACCACAGCATAGGCTGGTTTATACTTTTCACATTGCGCCATCAGCAATTCAACATTCTGGTGCGCAGTGAGTGCATGTATGGAATAGCCCGGGTTCGCATCGAGCACTGCCAGGGTGTTCTGACCGATGGACCCGGTTGAACCGAGAATGGTAATGGTGCGGGCTGTCATGCGAGTTCACCGTAATGCAGCATGAGCATGATCAGCAATACATACACCGGCGTTGCCGCCATCAATCCATCGATGCGATCCAGTATGCCGCCATGGCCGGGCAATATCGCCCCGCTATCCTTGATAGCCTGGTTGCGTTTCAACATACTTTCCAGCAAATCACCGACTACACTGAGCACCGTGATGAGTGCCGTAAGAATGAACAGCATCACGAATTGAATGGTCGATAGCGCATGCATTTGCGAATGCAGGAGCCAAATCAAACCGCTGCCTAACAAGACACAGGCGGCGAGCCCGCCCCATACCCCTTCCCACGATTTTTTGGGACTGAGTTCTGGCGCCAGTTTGCGACGACCAAAACTGCTGCCGACGAAAAATGCACCGATATCCACGGCTGCAACCAGTACAATTAGTGCCAGCAGAAAATAGCCTTCTGTTTGCAAATATTTAAGCTGTACCAATCCAATCCAGGTTGGAATCAGGCTGAATATTCCCATCGTTGCTATTCTGGATGGGTCATTCCATAGATCTCTGTTGCCTGGATACCCCCATAAAACAAACAGGGAAAGACACCAGAAGGTCAGGCCCAGCAGGAGTATTGTTACGACACGAGTAGCATCCAGGCTGGTTACATCGGGCCCAATGCCGAGCAGGAAGAATAATCCGAGCAACATCAATGCAATGGTCACGCAATAACTGGCGCGCGCCTCTTTGGAATCAAGGCCAATAAAACCACCCCACTCCCATGCGGCAATCAGGACTATCGGAGTAAGTACCAATGCGAAATAAAACGGAGTAAGTAAGGTCGTTGCTGCAATCAGGGCAACAATTAATATGACGGCCGTGATGATGCGCTGCTTAAGCACCCTCAACATCCAATCTGTTAGAATCCTGATGACGCCCGAATCGACGTTGCCGTGATGCAAAATCATCCAGCGCCAATTGAAATTGAATGTCATCAAAGTCTGGCCAGAAGCAATCGGTGAAGTACAGCTCCGTATAGGCAAATTGCCACAACAGGAAATTGCTGATGCGATGCTCTCCTCCGGTTCGAATGCAGAGATCAGGATCGGGATACATACTGAGGCTGGTGTAGTTGTGTAACAGCTCGCTGTCGATGTCTGACTGTTTCAGATTACCCGACAGCACTTCGCCAGCAAGTCTCCTGGCAGCATTGCTGATGTCCCATCTGCCACCATAGTCAGCGGCAACAATTACTGTGGTGCCGGTATTCTTTTCCGTCAGCTGCTCTACTTCGCGCATATTATTTTGCAACTTCTTGGAAAAACTCAAACGGTTGCCGATGAACTGCAAGCGCACATTGTTTCTATGTAACTGATTGATTTCATTGCGCTTTAATACAGACAAGAACAAGGCCATCAAGCTCTGTACTTCTTTCGCGGGGCGCAGCCAGTTTTCGCTGCTAAAAGCGAACAGGGTGAGATACCGGATATTACGCCTGACACAGGAATTGACAATTTCGCGAGCTGCCTGCGCCCCGTACCTATGTCCTGATTTGGGCGCCATGCCTTTCGCTTTGGCCCATCGATTATTGCCATCCATGATGATGGCAATATGTTGCGGAGATTGTGCACTGGCAGCAGGCGTCATATTTTTTGTTTTCGCAAGCGTGAGACAACCTGAGATCTTCGGAGAATTGAGATCAGACGTTAACTCTATTCCTAAAAAGAGAGCAAGTCTGTTTCTTTTGCGTGATAGGCTGATTCCACCGCTGCAATGTATTTGTCGGTCAGCTTCTGAATCTGATCTTCACCGCGACGATGATCATCTTCACTAATTGCTTTTTCTTTTTCCAATTCCTTTAAATCAGAATTTGCATCACGCCTGATATTTCTTATGGCTATGCGGGCGTTCTCTGCTTCATGCTTCGCTTGTTTGGTGTATTCCTTGCGGGTTTCTTCGGTCAACGCGGGCATCGGCACGCGAATGGTGGAGCCATTGTTGGAAGGATTGAGCCCGAGGTCTGAGCGCATAATGGCTTTTTCTATTTCACCAATAATCGGTCTTTCCCAGGGTGAAATAAGCAGAGAACGTCCTTCTTCGACAGTGATGCTGGCAAGCTGGTTCAGCGGAGTGTCATTGCCGTAATAAGAAACCATCACTGTATCGAGAATACTCGGATGAGCACGTCCAGTTCGAATACGCTTGAATGCATCTTCCAGCGACACAACACTTTTGCCCATACGTGCTTCAGCGTCAGCAATTATTTCCTTCATCATAAAATCTTCCCTCAGTACTAAACGAACGCGGATAGCGCTATTGAATCAGCGTACCATCCTGCTTGCCCAAAACATTATCAAGCAATGCTCCAGGTCGATTCATATTAAATACCTTGATCGGCACTTGATGATCCCGGCTCAGACAAATTGCGGTCAAATCCATCACGCCAAGTTTTTTTTCTATAACTTGATCATACGTCAATGTGTCAAATTTTACTGCATCGGGATACAGCTTCGGATCAGCGGAGTAAACACCGTCTACCTTGGTAGCCTTCAGTATCAGATCTGCGTCAATCTCGATTCCGCGCAAGCAAGCAGCCGTATCTGTGGTAAAGAATGGATTGCCGGTTCCTGCGGAAAAAATAACGACATCATATGCCTTGAGATGTCGTATGGCGGTGCGACGATCATAATGTTCGACCACGCCACTCATCGGTATCGCTGACATCACGCGCGTTGCTATATTGGCACGCTCGAGTGCATCACGCATTGCCAGCGCGTTCATCACGGTGGCCAGCATTCCCATATGATCACCGGTGACGCGCTCCATACCTGCAGCATGCAACTCCGCACCGCGGAACAGGTTCCCTCCCCCGATAACCATGCCCACCTGAACACCGAGTCCAATCAACTGACCGACTTCAACAGCGATACGGTCCAGCACTTTTGGATCGATACCGAAATCAGCTTCGCCGGTCAAGGCTTCCCCGCTTAGTTTCAGCAGTATTCGATTGTACTTGCGTTCCTGTTTTGGCATTTTTTCCTGGGTGAGTTCTGTTGCGGCTGTTGAATATTACAGCCCTTTTACCTGAGCAGCGACTTCTGCAGCAAAATCAACTTCTTCCTTTTCAATACCTTCGCCGACTTCAAAACGCACAAAAGAGACGACATCGGCGCCCGCTTCTTGCAATAAGTCAGAGACTTTTTTCTCAGGATCCTTGACGAATTTCTGGTCAAGCAGGCTCACTTCAGCGACGAATTTTCGCAATCTGCCACTAATCATTTTTTCAATTATTTGTTCAGATTTATCCTTGCCAGTTTCTCGCGCTTGCGCTGAATAAATCTCTGATTCCTTGGCCAATACTTCTTTAGGCAAGTCTTCGGCGCGTACTACCATCGGGCTCATGGCAGCGATGTGCATGGCGATATCACGGGCCAGAGACTCATCCCCACCCTTCAATGCTAACAGCACCGCGATGCGATTGGTGCTGTGCACATAACTCTCCACAATGCCTTCATTGGGGTTAGCAAATTGCAGCCGCTCTATGCGTCGTACATTGATGTTCTCGCCAATCTTCTGCACGAGAGCCTGCCGTGCAGCTTCAATACCACCGGCCAATAAGCTTGCAACATCCGCTTCCTTGTTGGCAAAAGCTTGATCCAGAACCTTCTTCGCAAAACTCAGAAAATTGTCATCGCGTGCCGCAAAATCTGTTTCGCTGTTCACTTCAACAAGCACGCCGTAGTCGCCCTGCTCGGCAATCCTGGTCATCACGATGCCTTGATTGGCAATGCGAGATGATTTCTTGTCTGCTTTTACGCCACTGGCCTTACGCAGATCATCAATTGCCTTTTCCATGTCACCGTCGGCGCCTTCCAGAGCTTTCTTGCAGTCCATCATGCCAAGACCGGTGCGCTCACGTAATTCCTTAACCATGCCTGCACTAATATTTGCCATCGTTGTATTGCCTCTATCGTATTCGATATGAAGTAAGTGTTACTTCATGTTTTTCAATTGTAAAAAGGGGGCTCTGCGCCCCCTTTTATATGACACTATTTATCCCAATAGTCGGGGTACCATAAGAATAATCAAGCGGTCAATCTAGGATTCAGTATCCGCTTTTTTCTTTGCTGGCGCTTTCACCTTTACGGCAACCGCCTTCTTGGCAGGGGCCGCGGCCTTTTTCACAGCGACTTTTTTCGGTTCAGCAGCTTTGGCCTCTGGTTTTGCAGCTACCGCAACCATCTCGGGTGCAGCTACCTCTTCAGTCGCAGTCACTTCTGCAGGTTTCGCAGTCTTCGGTGCGGCAACTACTTCAGCTTCAATTTCATCCACTTCGATGAATTCATTATTGCCGCCAGCAGGCGCACTGCGAGCACGACCTGCGATGCAGGCATCCGCCACAGCTCTTGCATACAACTCGATCGCCCGAATGGCATCGTCGTTTCCAGGGATGACATAGTTCACACCATCAGGGTTGCTGTTGGTATCAACCACACCGATAACAGGAATGCGCAGATTATTCGCTTCGCTCACTGCGATACGTTCATGATCAACGTCGATCACAAACAATGCGTCAGGCAAGCCGCCCATTTCCTTGATACCACCAATGCTGCGTTCCAGTTTCTCTTTCTGGCGTGTCAGCATGAGTGCTTCTTTCTTGGTCAGGTTCTTAAAGGTGCCATCCAGCTCTTTCATCTCGAGTTCTTTCAAACGCTTGATTGAACCGCGGATGGTCTTGTAATTGGTCAGCATGCCGCCCAACCAGCGATGGTTAACAAAGGGCATGCCAGCGCGCTCGGCTTCCTGCCGTAAGATTTTCGAAGCAGCTCGCTTCGTTCCCACAAACAGGATTTTCTTCTTCTTGTCTGCCATATTGGCAATTTCTTCCAACGCAAGGTTCATCGCCGGAACGGTATGTTCGAGGTTGATAATGTGGATTTTGTTTCTGGCGCCAAAGATATATGGCTCCATTTTGGGATTCCAGTAGCGGCACTGGTGCCCGAAGTGTACTCCTGCACGGAGCATTTCTTTCATGCTTACAGTCATGTCAATTCCTTCAGTTTGGGTTAGGCCTCCATACACCCCATCGATCAACCCGTTAGTGCGAATTCCGGAGAATTCGTGCCGTGGGCACCCAGACCAGATGTGACGGTATATGTGTGACGTTAGTTGGTTTAAGTTAAGTGGCCCCCGGAATCCGCTGTCTGCAGGTCCCGGAGCGCCGCGCTTTATACCACAATCCGCTGACCACTTAAAGAACCAGGGCTAAAATTCTGCGGATTCAGTATAACTCCAGCAAGCAGGCGCAACACTGTTCCTGCATAGGCTAGTGCATTACAATAGCAAGCTTGCATAACCCCCCGAAATTCCGCTGTTGCAGCCATAACTAAACTCGAAAATTATGACGATTCACCTTAAAACCCCCGACGACTTTGCCAAGATGCGAGTTGTCGGCAAACTGGCCGCCGAAGTATTGGAAATGATCGGCCCCCACGTACAGCCTGGCATCACCACTGGCGAGCTGGACCGCATCTGTCACGACTATATTGTGAACACCCAGAAAGCCATACCAGCACCCCTAAATTACAACGGGTTTCCGAAATCCATCTGTACATCGGTAAACCATGTCATCTGCCACGGTATCCCAAGCGACGAGAAGGTACTGAAGGTCGGGGACATCGTGAATGTGGATGTCACTCTGATCAAGGACGGATTTCATGGAGATACGAGCAAGATGTTTGGTGTCGGTGAGATACCAGACCATGCGAAACGATTGATCCGGATCAGCCAGGAATGCCTGTACAAGGCGATCGCGCTGGTCAAACCAGGCGCTACGCTGGGCGACATCGGTCATGTTATCCAGCAACATGGCGAAGCCCATAACTATTCAATAGTGCGCGAGTATTGTGGGCATGGCATCGGCAGAATTTTTCACGAAGAGCCGCAGGTATTGCATTACGGAGCTCCAGGAACTGGTTTGCGCCTTGTCGCTGGCATGGCCTTCACTATCGAACCCATGCTCAATGCTGGAACGCGCTATACAAAGCTGTCATCGAAAGACGGCTGGACTGTAACCACCAAAGATCGTCGGTTATCAGCACAATGGGAACACACGATGGGGATAACCGAAAACGGCTGTGAGGTGTTCACTAAACGTACCGATGAAACTTTGTGATTGAAGATACCCTTTCGATAGACGGCACCTATTCGACGGCTGAAATCAAGCCAGACGTTACCTTGCTTGACGTCTCAAAACTGGAACAGGATCTAGCACTCGCCACACACAAAATCCCTCTCTTCAAGCAGGCAATAGTGTCGGCCCGGGAAACACTCGACGCTCGCTACAAGGCAAACCAGAGCATTACCGAGATCGTCACTGGACGCGCCTGGGTAATCGATCAAATTCTGCGTATCGCCTGGGAGCAGCAAGTTTGGAAAGATCCGAAGGACATCAGCCTTGTAGCTGTAGGCGGTTATGGCCGCGGAGAGCTACTGCCACATTCAGACATTGATATCCTGATTCTCACGCGCAAAAACCGCCACAGCAAATACAAGGAACCTATCAGCAAATTTCTGACCCTGTTGTGGGACATCGGCCTTGAGCTGGGCCAGAGTGTTCGTTCCATAAAACAGTGCAAGCAGGAAGCGATCAATGATATCACCGTGGCAACCGCTCTCATGGAATCACGCACGCTGGTAGGGCCGCCTGAATTACAGCAGCAGATGTACGCGCTCACCACTGGCAAACGGGTGTGGCCCATCAAGAAATTCCTGAGCGCCAAACTGGCAGAACAACAGGCTCGGCACAGCAAGTACCATGACATCGATTATGCATTGGAGCCGAATGTCAAAACTTCACCTGGCGGGTTGCGCGATATCCAGACTATTGCCTGGGTTGCAAAGCGACACTACGGGGCGAGCTCATTCAATGATCTCGTTGCACTGGGCTTCCTGAAAGAATCTGAAGAGGTCATGATCAACAAGGGACAGCAGTTTCTGTGGAAATTACGCTACGGTCTGCATCTGCTGGAGGGTCGGCGGGAAGATCGGCTGCTATTCGACAAACAGCATGAGCTGGCAAAGTTGTTTGGCTACGAAGATGACGAGAGCAGTCTCGGCGTTGAAAAGCTGATGAAGCAATACTATCGTGTCGTGGCCAATCTGCGGGAATTGAACGACGTGCTGCTGCAGCATCTCGATGAAGCCATCCTGCGCGCCGGTGAGCGGGAGCGCATTCAACCTCTGAACAATCGCTTCCAGATTCGTAACAGTTATATCGAAGCTATCTCGCCGGAAGTGTTCAAGCGCAGCCCCTTTGCCTTGATTGAGATATTCGTGTTGATGGCGCAGAACCCGCAGATTGAAGGCATTCGCGCCAGCACGATTCGACTGCTGCGTGAGAACCGACGCGTCATCGACGATGCCTTTCGTTATGACATTCGCAATATCACCTTGTTTATGGAATTGCTGCGTTCGCCACACAAGATGACGTTGCAGTTGCGGCGCATGGCACGCTACGGAATTCTGGGTCGTTATTTGCCCGAATTCGGACAGATAACCGGCCAAATGCAGCACGACCTGTTTCACATTTACACGGTCGATGCGCATACGCTGCAAGTCGTCGAGAATATGCGCAAGTTCCGCTTGCCCGATGCGGAGGAACTCTACCCGGTAGCCGCACATATCGTGCATAACCTGCCAAAAATCGAATTGCTGTATATCGCTGGCTTGTATCACGACATCGCGAAAGGACGCGGCGGCGATCATTCCAAACTTGGCATGGCTGATGCCGAAGCGTTCTGCAAACGCCACCGGCTGAGCGCCTGGGACACCAAACTTGTGGTGTGGCTGGTCGACAAACATCTGTTCATGTCGATGACTGCCCAACGCAAGGATATCAGCGATCCTGAAGTCATCCATGAATTTGCCACCGCAATGGGCGACAAGTTACACCTCGACTACTTGTACGCGATGACCGTAGCGGATATTCGGGCAACGAATCCTGAATTGTGGAATACCTGGCGCGCGGCGCTGATGAAACAGCTGTATCTCAGCACCAAACGCGCCCTGCGCCTGGGTCTGGAAAATCCGGTAGACCGGGAAGAACGCATCGCAGACAAGCGCCAGAATGCATTACTCAAGTTATTGGATCATGGCCTGCGTGAAGAGCAGATCAAGAAGATCTGGGAAAATGCTGCCGATGAATATTTTCTGCGCGAGTCAGCGGCCAATGTGGTCTGGCATACGGAGGCAATCGCCACGTTCACCGGTACCGGTCCGCTCGTGTCTGTGCATGAGTTCGCGGAAAAAACGGTGGAAGGTGCGACGCAAGTGTTTATTTATACGACCAATGCTGATTACCTGTTTGCCAATAGCACCGCCGCGTTCGAGCGACTGAACCTGAACGTACAGGGTGCCCGAATTTTCACTTCCTCAAATGATTACTGCATGGACACTTACACCGTGCTGGAAAACTCCGGACGCCCAGTCGGCAACAACCCAAAGCGACTGGCTGAGATCAAGAATGTTGTTACCGAATATCTGGCCATAGGCAATAAACCGGTAGCGCCTGCACGCTTCCGCCAGAGTCGCAAAGAAAAATATTTTGCGCATCGTGTGGATACAAACTGGGTAAATACACAGAACAAGCCGTACTCTACGCTGGAAATTAACTGCCCTGATCGACCCGGCATCCTCGCTTGTGTCGGCAAGATTTTCGCGGACAATGATATTAATTTGAAGGACGCGCGCATTACTACGCTCGGCGAACGGGTAGAAGATTTGTTCTTCATCACTGACCGCAGCGGTAATGTCATATCCGATCAGCTCCTGATTGACAAACTACAAACTGAAATCAAGCAAGAGCTGGAAACGAGAATAGCCGCCTGATCGCATGATTATTTTATACGGCATTGCAAATTGCGATACGATCAAGCAAACCCGAAACTGGCTCGATACAGCCAGGGTGGTGTACCAGTTTCATGATTATCGCAAGGATGGCAGTCCGGAAACCCTAATCAGGAAATTTGCCCAGGCATTCGACTATCATGAGCTCGTCAATACCCGCGGCACCACCTGGCGCAAATTGCGTGAATCTGCGCGCCGTGATCTAGATCAGGCAGCCGCAATAGCCTTGATGTGCGCGCAGCCGGCACTGATCAAGCGCCCCCTGTTGCAATCAAGCAACAACTGGCTGCTGGGGTATGACGAAGACCGCTTGCGCGATTTTGTGACTGGCGATTGAATAGAACACTGGACGTATAAGGACATCTACAGATGAGCAAGACACCCCTTCACAGCTTTGCCTTTGGACTGGCTACTACGAATTCCTCAGGAGAGATCATTGAGGTCTATTATCCTGGCCCGGTAATGCAGCCGAATGCTGACCTGTCAACCTTGATCATCAATGCCTGCAAGGTGCAACCAGGCAGAAATTGTACTTTGACGATTGATGCTGATCTGCAAATAGAGTTGGATTCCGCGCTGCAACGTTCAGGACATGGCGCACTGGCAGAACAATTGCGCACACTGAGCAATAGTGGCAGGCACGCTGTCATCTGCATACTGAGCCAGGATAGTGCGCTGACTTCCATACCTGAGGCTTACCTGAAATTGCATTTACTGTCGCATCGCCTCGCCAAACCACATTCGCTGAATCTGCAGGGAATATTTGGTGTATTGCGCAATCTCGCCTGGACCAACCAGGGAGCGATTGATTTGCCGGAATTACCAACGCGTCAGCTGCAAGCGCGCTTGCGCGGTGAAGTATTGGAAGTAATGTCAGTGGACAAGTTTCCCAAGATGACCAGTTATGTCGTGCCATCCGGAGTGCGCATTGCACATACTGCACGCGTACGCCTGGGAGCCTATCTGGGCAGCGGCACTACTGTCATGCATGAAGGCTTCGTAAATTTTAATGCCGGCACGCTGGGAACGGCCATGATCGAGGGTCGCATATCCGCTGGCGTGGTGGTCGGTGAAAACAGTGATCTCGGCGGAGGCTGTAGCACCATGGGCACACTCTCCGGCGGTGGTACTGAAATCATTTCTGTTGGCAAGAATTGCCTGATTGGGGCCAATGCCGGTATCGGCATTCCGCTCGCAGACGGTTGCATCGTTGAGGCCGGACTGTATGTCACCGCCGGTACCAAAGTGAAAGTTCTGGATGCGACGGGTGCGTTGACGACAACCGTCAAGGCCCGCGACCTTGCCAAAACTACTCATCTGTTGTTTCGTCGGAACTCGCTCGATGGCGCTGTGGAATGCGTGCCGCTCAAACGGACAGTTGATCTGAACACAGATCTGCACAGCCACAACTAGGACTCACCATGAGCGCAACTTTAGAACTCGCGAAACAATTGATTGCCATTCCTTCCATTACGCCAACAGATGGCGGCTGTCAGGAACTGATCGGATCGCAATTGCGCGCCCTCGGATTTAACGTGGAATCATTGCCGTTTGGCGATGTCTCCAATTTGTGGGCGGTGTGGGGCAAATCCGGTCCGCTATGCGTATTCGCAGGGCACACTGATGTAGTGCCACCGGGTGATGCAGCGGACTGGCAATCAGCGCCTTTCAGCCCGGAAGTGCGCGCTGGTTTTCTCTATGGTCGCGGCGCCGCTGACATGAAAGGTAGTCTGGCAGCAATGCTGGTGGCCACACGCAATTATCTGGCGTCGCATCAGCCGCAAGCACGCATCGGTTTTCTCATCACCAGCGATGAGGAAGGCACAGCCATCAATGGTACGCGCAAGGTGGTCGAGGTTCTGCAGGCACGCGGCGAACAGATTGACTTTTGTATTGTGGGCGAACCGAGTAGTGATCAACTGGTGGGCGATGTGGTCAAGATCGGGCGGCGCGGTTCGCTCAGTGGCAGACTGCGAGTGCAAGGCATGCAAGGCCACGTCGCCTATCCGCATCTGGCCAGGAATCCCATTCATCTGGCCTTGCCTGCACTCACCGAACTGTGCGCCGAAACCTGGGATAACGGCAATGACGCATTCCCCGCCACCAGTCTGCAAATTTCCAATATCAACGCAGGTACCGGCGCCAATAACGTAATTCCGGAAGCGCTGGTGGTAGATTTCAATCTGCGCTTCTCCACCGAGCTTGCTGCGAAAGGCATCCAACACCGGGTGCACACTATGCTGGATAAACACGCATTGGACTATCACATCGACTGGCATTTGAGCGGCGTACCGTTCCTCACCACCGGTGGCAAATTGATCAGTGCAGTATCCGACAGTATTCAGGCCATAACCAAGCTGACAACTGTAGCCTCTACGGCTGGCGGGACATCTGATGGCCGATTTATCGCACCCACTGGTGCGGAAGTGGTAGAACTGGGCCCCTGCAATGGGACCATTCACAAGATAGATGAATGTGTGCGAGTGGCAGATCTGGAACTACTGAGCTTAATCTATCAGGAAATTCTCGAGCGCATACTCTAACTAACCTGGTCGCTCTGGTTCACAGCCAGACTGCACAAATAGACGTCGTATCGGTTTGAAGTTCCCTTGAATTCAATATCTGGTCGCTCACCCGCAAGATAGGGGGACAACTTCGCGCGCTTTACCACCACTCGTCGCCGCGCATGTTTGCGCGCCTCGCGCAGTATCTGCTGTTCATCACAACCTCTGCTGCCCAATAACATCTGCAGCAAATACATATCTTTCTTCACCCGCGCATTTTTGTGCGTCTGCGGAAACATCGGATCGAGATAGACCACATCGAAGACGGGCAATTCGTCAGCGATCAGGCAAAAATCCGCATGACGTAATCGCATCAATTGCAGCGCTGCCGTCCGCTGCGCAGAATCTGCGGTCGGCTGTCCGTGTCTGCGCGTCAAGCCATCCAGTAATAATGAGTGCACAATTGCAGAACGCTCCAACAGTTCAACTTCAGCGCCACCACTTGCCAACAACCAGGCGTCTTTGCCAAGTCCGGCCATGGCGTCCAAAATGTGCAGACGCGTCTGCCCTTTCAAGCCAACGGCCTTGATGAGATTCTGTTGTTTCAGTTTGTCGCTGACGCGCCTGAGCAAATCGCTATTGTCAAAGTTAACGCAGAGTCCGCCCGGCGCCCCGGGCGAGTTTTGATACAAGGTGAGGCCTGCCGCTTCATACCGCAGAAAAAATGCGCAGTCGTGATTAGCAGGAGAAGCAGCCGTGATCAAAGGCAGCTGCAAGGTAGCAGAGAGCGCAAGATCGCGCTCACTGGCAGCGGCAGCGCTGGTATAGATGGCGACTTTTGGCTCGGAACTCATCCTGCCAACAACATACCAAACAGAAAGAGACCCAGCAGGATTCGATAAACGATGAATGGCAGGAAGCCGATCTTGCCGATCAACTGCAGGAAGTAATGAATACATGCATAAGCGACCAGTCCGGATACGGCCATGGCGTAAAGCAGGGTAAGGCCTGCAGTCGCACTCATATTGCCAGCAGCCAACTCAACTGCCTTCAACCCACCTGTGGCCAAAATAATCGGAATTGAAAGCAGAAATGAAAAGCGTGCGGCGGCTTCTCTGGTGAGATTACAAAACAATGCTGCCATCATCGTCACACCGGATCTGGACGTGCCGGGGATGAGTGCCAGTACTTGCGCAAAGCCGATCAACATTGCTCCGCGCCAGGTCAACATTTCGACTCCGGCTATTTTTTTACCCCGCAGGTCCGCCCAATACAACAACACCCCAAACAAAACCGACGTACTCGCGATTACTCCCAGCGCCCGTGCATAGTCCTCCACATAGTCGCCAAGCAGGATGCCGGCCAGTCCAGCCGGAATCGTTGCCAGGATTAGCAGCCACGCCAACCGAGAATCAGAACTGGCGGTACGCGTTAGCACGCTGCCTGCCCAGGCTGCGGTTAAGCGCAGCAGGTCTTGCCTGAAATAAATAATTACCGCACTCAGGCTGCCCATATGCAGAGCCACATCGAATGTCAATCCTTGATCAGGCCAACCGAAGAGCAAACTGGGTAACAGCAAGTGCGCAGAAGATGAAATTGGCAGGAATTCTGTAACGCCTTGAATGATAGCCAGGACAGTAATCTGTATGATCCCGAAATCCACTATTGCCTCGCGTAGTTGAACGTGTCCTTGACATAATTTGGCAGCGCAAGCTCGGCAGGCAATGCGTCACCTTTGATGAAGCGCAATTTTGCCAACTCGCACAAGTCACCGCTGCTGAATTTGTGATCGATAGCGGGTAACACTATTCTCACTCCAATTCGTTGCAAGACTGCAGCCAGATCCTTCCAACCGCTGCCCGCCGCGACCCATGCTTCCCCGGGTGGATTGCTGGCAGAATCCAATATGATATCGGCAGGAGTTCCAACTTGCTCTGCACCAAGCAGCTCAACTCCGGATTGAGGCGAATACCGAAAGGCGCCAAAATAGATTTCGCCGTCCCTTGCAACATCGCTGACCAAAACTCGAGTAGCTCCCATTGCGCGCATCGCGCTGAAGGCCTTTAACGCAAGTGTCGAGACAGGCAGCACCGGGATGCTATTCGCCATACCCAGGCCCTGCGCAATGCCGATGCCGACGCGGATGCCAGTGAAGGAACCGGGACCCGCCACTACCGCAATCACTTCCACCTGCCGTAATTCCGCACCGGCCTGTGCCAGTACTTCAGCCAGCAGCGGCAGCGCCTGCTGCGCAGTGTGTCCGCCAGTGGTGAGCGTGCTACTCGTCAGCTTGCCTGCCATGAGCAACGCGACCGTGCAATTGGCAGAAGCTGTGTCGATAGCGAGGAGATTGGGCATCTTCACCTTTCAAGGCATAGAGATTGATACTGCATAAAGTAAAAAATCCTCTCTGGATGATCCAGAGAGGATTTTCGTCGACGTTTACTGACCACTACTCCCAGTCCATAAGCGGCACACAAGAGTTGCATTCAATTCACCCGCCTGGCCAGGAAATTACTTCT
>Ga0209553_1000015_pt1 | contig 92991 bp, 88 predicted proteins | sample LauGreFBDMM110DN_2_FD_188217 | JGI IMG/M metagenome (GOLD analysis project Ga0209553, IMG submission 188217) | Freshwater lake microbial communities from Lake Michigan, USA - Fa13.BD.MM110.DN (SPAdes) (version 2) | ecosystem: Environmental > Aquatic > Freshwater > Lake | place: Lake Michigan...
TTTTTGAAGTGCCGTGGGAAGTGTTAAGTCTGCCGAAAAAAACATATCGAAGGGCGCGCCACTTTGAATCTGGGCGGCCAGCTTACCCGACGAGCCGTAGATCGCCCTGACCTCGTCCTTGGGATGCCGTGCATTAAACTGCCTCACGATGTCCGCCATGGCGGGCTTCATGCTCGCGGCAACCGCGATGGTGATATGCTCGGCCATTGCAATGCTCAAGCTCAGTGCGTATACGATTACCGCAACCGCCACCCAAACAAACTCCCACATCCGAACGCTTTTTATTGTGACTCTCATTAGAATGCCTTCAGGGTGGTCTGCACATAAAAGAAGTTTCCCGTAGCCGATCGACCAAGTTGACTCATCTGGCTCTGGGTAAAGCTGCCCGCCATGAAGTGGGTCATGCCCACCTCAAGTTTGAGATTCTTGGTGGTCTCGTGCTGCACGCGAAGATCAAACTCCTGGCCTATGTTGGCACCCGCCCTGCCGCTCTTGTCTTGCAAGGTTGCGGTTCCAAAGGTCCACGCGTCGGTCGCACTCGCCAACTGGTACCAGCTCCAGCCACTGTCAATTTTCAAAGTATTACCAGGCTGAATTTCGATACGCAACTTCGTGGCCCGTATGTTCTCCAAGGTGATCGAGTCTCCATTCGACAGGGGCTTGGCAAATCCATACAGCTTGTTAAAGTGGTTGTACTTACTGTCATTTGAATTTCTGTCGCCACTGGCAAAGGCCTCGACCGCACTCAGCCTTGGCCGCCACGCGTAGGGCATAGTGTAGCCCCCCTCCAGCGTGTAGGTGTAAGCTTCCATGATCTTTGTATCGTAGGTACCGTTTTGTCTGGCGTAGTTAAAGTCATAGTCCAGGCCCGTCTGCCCCACCATGCCGTAGCCTCGCAAGCCACTCGTTTTGACCTCCATGTTGACACGCTGCGCTGTGGTGGGTGCCTCGCCGTACACAGACGACGAATAATATTGCATCTTGCTGGCGTCCTGTTTCAGTAGATAGTAGTAAGGCTGCAAAGTCACGGGTAGTGTGCGCCAGTCAAGCACGGCCCCGTAAAACCAATTGGCTCGATCGATTGTGTCTTGCTTATCGATCAGGCGAATGAGGGGCTGGTAGGCAAACACGTTTGCCTGCCAGTCGCTGTTGTCCTGACCCAGAATGGTCCGCACACCCTGAAAGGTGTTGGTGGTATTGCGCCACTCGTTGCTCGAAATCAATTGCTTGTTGGTCACCTCCAAATTTTGTCGACCCACCTGCACGCTGACCGGCCTATTGTTGCCTTGGGCGTCTGTGCCCAGGGCATCCTTCAAGTAGAACTCCCCGTACCCTCGGATAACGTCCAGCTTGTTTGCGTCCTTATTGTCTGGCGCGAACACACTCCCAAAGCGCCGAGAGTCTTGCAGCTCGAGAGTGAAACGCAGTGGGTCGGTCTTGTTCTTGAGTCCCAAGAAAAAACGTGTGCGCTCCAAGAGCACGTGATCATTCGCCTGCGTTAAACGCCGGAAGTCGTTATTGCGCACCTCGTAACGAAGTCTGTTCTGGAGTCCGACCTCCACCCAGTCTGCGCCATCTAAAACGCCACCTCTGTTTAGCCATGTTGCGCTGAACGGCTCAACGTAGGCCGGCGGTTCTTGCTCCCTCACCATCCTGTAGCCCAAGGGTTGCATGGCATAACTCTGCTTATTCGTTGGAATGATTGACGCCTGATTTGAGGTTGCCGATAGCAGACTCGGCGCCAACTCATCCGCATTCGTCGGCGTAAGAGGCGACACAACCAGGAGGGCAGCCACAACAAGGCGACCTGCGCGCGCAACAAGGGCAGCACAGTCAAAATCATGCCAAACAGTCTCTGTCACTCTTTTTGTTAGCATCGAAATTTCTTCTTAAAAAGCTGACCCAAGTTCTGCATCAAGATGTATACAGGTATATAGCGATAGTTAAAATAAAGACCGCATAGCCTGCGGTCCTGCAATCATTCCTCTACGGCAATCACAACATGCGAAGCCTTGATGGCAGCGCAGGCTTGTGTGCCCACCGCACACTTCAGCAGATCCTGTGATGCGTTAGTGATCATCACGACAAAGGCATCATCCTGACCCAAGTCAAGCTCCACCTCGGTGTTGATAGCACCTCTCTCTACCCGCCTCACCACGCCGCACAGCTGGTTGCGGGCCGACGTGACAATTCTTTCATCTGCCGCCACAAGAATAGCCCACGACGACTTGATGAGCGCATAGGCGACCTTGCCCGGCACAAGGCCCAAAAAATGCACGCTCTCACGGGTGATTACGGCGTGTATTTTAGTCCCGCTGAAGAGCTTGAGCGCAACCTCGGCATTCACCGCGCCGTGGGTGATCGTCTCAATCGTACCCTTCAGCGTGTTCCGTGCGCTTGTTTTCACTTAAAAGCCCCGTCAAATCAATATAACATACTTATTATTCAATAATTTAATTTAAATATGCTGACACATATCTTGCATGCTACACCTTGAAACAAAATATATCAAGGTACATATCGAAATCTCAGGGTGCTCGCCCCGTTATTGCAAGTTCAGACTAATCCACACCAATAATAATATGAGACGCCTTGATGAGAGCACACGCACGAGTGCCCATGGCAAGCCCCAGTACTTTGTATGACTCGTTGGTGACCACCGCGGTCAGAGTCAATCCATGACCCAAATCAAGTCGCACCTCGGTGTTGATGGCACCCCGCTCGACGTAACAAACCGTCCCACACAGTTGGTTACGTGCGGATGTTTTGATCTTCTCGTCGGCCCGAGTCAAGAGCACCCATGACGCCTTGATCAAGGCATACACGACCTTGCCTGGCACTAAGTCGAGTGCACGCGCGCTCTCCCGGGTCACGACCACGTAGAGGGCCTCGCCACTGGCAAGCCTGAGCATCACCTCGGCATTGACGGCACTTTTTTGCACGCACTCCACAGTCCCCATGAAGGTGTTTCGTGCGCTGGTCTTTATCCCGATCCGCTTTAGAAGCTGAAAGCTGCCACCCAGTTCTCCGTCCCCATCGAGCGCCGCGAAGAAGTCGGCCTGCAGGGAGGCGATGCGCCCCAGCGTATCTACTAGGCGCTGCCCCGCCTCAGTGAGCTCGGCCCTACCACCGCCGCGCCCGCCTTGCCAGGCAGCAACTAATGGCTCGCCGGCGAGATTGTTCATGGCCTCAACGGCATCCCAAGCGCCCTTGTAGGTCATGCCGATCGCCTTGGCCGCACCATTAATCGAGTTCGCCTGACCGATCGCGGTCAAAAGCTCAAGCCGTCGTGCAGAAACCTTGCCGCCGTCAAGATCGAGTGTCAGGGGTGCGCTAAATTGACCCATTTGTTTTTTAGGGGGTGTGGCCATTGCAATAACTCAGCTCAACTGACACGTTTAAATTAAGGATGACGGTATTGCTTAACCAGACACAATGCAATACACAATGATCGCGTTATTAAAAACCACACACGCAAACCTCGAGACTCTTTCGTAATCATGCCACATCTCGTGGACTATTTATTAGAGCACACATCGCGCGCCACGGCGCGACTTTGCAGGCACCTTGTCCTGCAGTGCACTGCAGAAATAGCTCAGCACTATCAACGGCCGGCAAAGAGCGCATGGTGGCACCTGGGCTTTCCGTATAGAATGATTGGGCTTAAAAAATTTTGATCGAGTTGCGGCTGACTGGATCTCACACAACCAGAAGGTATGAGCATGAGTCAGCACACCCCTAAGCTTAGGGCGAGCGGTTACCTATGTTTCGTGCATCGCCATCGGTGCGCTTTTATTAACCGATCAGCCTCTTTAATTAATCCAACATTAAATACCGATGCCCTACATTACCCTTGATAAGGCCGCGCTTGCTTACGGGCACGTACCCTTACTCGATCACGTCGATTTCCAGCTAAACGAGGGCGAACGCGTCGGCATGATCGGACGTAACGGCGGTGGCAAGTCCAGCATGCTCAAGGTGCTGGCCGGACAGGCCACACTAGACGACGGCCTGGTCTGGCGTGCGCCCGGCATACGCATTTGTTACGTCAGCCAGGAGCCCACGCTAGATGTTAATGCGACTGTCTTCGACGAGGTCGCACGTGGCCTGGGTGAGCTCCAAAAAATTATCACGGACTACCACCACCTATCACACCAATTTGCCGAGCCGGACGCCGACTACGAGAGCCTGCTGGAGGCAATGCAGCCACTACAAACCAAGCTGGAAGCGCAGAACGGCTGGGCCGTACAGGCACGGATTGAGACCGCCATCCAGCGACTAGAATTGAATGCTGACAGTCGCGTGGGTGATCTCTCTGGTGGGGTACGCAAGCGCGTGGCGCTGGCACAGGCCCTGGTGGCCGAGCCCGACGTGCTCATTCTGGACGAGCCCACCAACCACCTTGATTTTTCCTCCATCGAGTGGTTGGAAGGTCTATTAAACAACTTCCGCGGTAGCGTGCTGTTCGTCACCCACGATCGACGATTCCTAGACAGCGTCACCACCCGCATCATCGAGCTAGACCGCGGTAATCTGGCCAGCTTCCCCGGAAACTTTTCAGCGTACCTGCGCGTCAAGGAGCTCATGTTGCAGGACGAGGCAGTGTTGAACGCCAAATTTGACAAGGTGCTCGCTCAAGAGGAGGTATGGATACGCCAGGGCATCAAGGCGCGTGGTGTGCGCAACGAGGGGCGTGTACGTCGACTAGAAAAACTGCGGAACGAGCGCAGTGCACGACGCGAGCGTGTGGGTAAGGTTGAGATGAACCTGGAGGCGGGCGACCGATCGGGCAAGCTAGTCGCGGAGCTGTCGCATATCAATAAAAAATTCGGCGACAAGCCCACCATCAAAGATTTTTCTTGCCGAATTCAGCGTGGCGACAAGATTGGCCTGCTCGGACCGAACGGATCTGGCAAGAGCACCCTACTTAAAATTATCTTGGGCGAGCTGGCCCCAGATAGTGGCCAGGTAAACTTGGGCACCAAGTTGGCGGTAGCGTACTTTGATCAGCTACGTACGCAGCTGGACGAGGAGGCAACGCTCGCCGACACCATCAGCCAGGGGTCCGATTTCATCGAGATCGGTTCCGTGCGTAAGCACATCATCAGCTACCTGGGTGACTTCTTATTCGCACCCGAACGTGCCCGCTCACCAGTCAAGAGCCTATCTGGTGGTGAGCGGAACCGGCTGCTGCTGGCACGTCTGTTTAGTCGTCCGGCCAACGTGTTGGTTCTAGACGAGCCCACCAACGATCTCGACATTGAGACGATGGAATTACTTGAAGATCTACTCGCTGAGTACGATGGAACACTGTTCCTGGTCAGCCACGATCGGACCTTTCTGGACAACGTGGTGACACAGGTGATCGCCTTCGAGGGCGAGGGGAAGCTGATGGAGTATGTCGGGGGCTACGAGGACTGGGTTCGCGTCAAGAAGCATCAGGCCACCCAACAAACCCCTGCAGGCAACGCCATACCGGCCAAGGTGACAACACAGCCTAAAGCACAAACAAAATCTGCCAGCAAATTAAGCTTCAAAGAGGCGCGCGAGCTCGAACAGATCCCACAAAAAATTGCAGCATTAGAGCAAGAGCAAGAGGAGCTGGCCGCCACCCTGGGTGCGGGCAACCTATATCGTGATAACCCAACCCACGCCAAGCAGCTCCAGGAGCGCACGGCCACAATCGAAAACGAGCTCTTGCAACTCATGACGCGCTGGGAGAAATTAGAGGATCGATAAATATACATTCGCTATATTTTATGCAAACCAACACCAAGATAACAAGTCTAAAAAAACATACTTGACCCTCCCTTAAATAGGCACATAGGAAGCTGTATGGTGTACATACAGAGTCCTGATGGACGCGCCAAACTCAGGAGGTAAAAATGATTCGCAAAAATCCAAGTAGTCACCTGCCAAAAATTGATCCGACCGCCTTTGTCGACCCCACCGCCATCGTATGTGGCAAGGTTGTCATTCATGGGAAAGTTTTTATTGTGCCCTACGCGGTTATTCGTGCAGACGAAACTGATGAGGATGGGAACATCGAGCCCATCACTATCGGGGCCCGCTCAAACATCCAAGATGGCGTGGTCATTCATTCTAAGTCGGGTGCTGCGGTCACCGTCGGTCAGCACACCTCGATCGCGCACCGTGCCATCGTACATGGGCCGTGCAAGGTTGGAAGTTAGGTGTTCATAGGATTTAATAGCGTGCCCTTTGATTGCGCAGTCGGCAACCATTGCGTAATCCGCCACAACTCTGTGGTTGACAACTACAATCTGCCCAACGAATTCCATGTCCCCTCGTCAACCAGCATTAATGGGCAAACTGATCTGTCGACCATCGAAAAATAACGCCGGATGCCGCCGAATTCTCAGAAGACGTAAAGAGCACGAACAACTGGCTGGTCGAGGGCTACAAGAAGATTCAAAACGAACTCTAGCTTAACGCGTTATCACGTTGCGGACCTGATGGGCGTCTTGTACACCCAAAGCGCCATCATGGTCACAGCAGCAGTCGCGCACGTCGCCGAGAACAAGAATGCGTAGGTTGGGCTTACCGACTCATACAGCCATCCAAAAATTAATGATGCCGGAAAGAGCATCAGACCTGAAATTAGGTTGAACCAGCCGAAGGCAGTGCCTGCCAAACCCTGTGGGGCCAAGTCTGCCACCAACGCCTTTTCCACGCCCTCCGTTGCCGCCTTAAATAGCCCGTACAGCCCAAACAACAGAAACACTGTGTAGATGGAAATTCCAGGCATCCCCATGACCACATAAAAAAATGCAAACGCGCACCAGGCGACTACAATAAAATGCTTCCGCCCAAATCGATCTGACAGGGCTGACAGTGGCGTGCCCAAGATAGTCGTGATGAGAGAGATGCCCGCCCAAAGGAGTGGTATCTCGGCCTGAGGCACTCCCAGCTCCCTAGCCCTGAGCAACAAAAACATGTCCGAAGAATTTCCTAGGGCAAAAATACCCACCACCAGCAGGTAGCGCTTGAACTGGAGTGGCATTCCCGCCATGGTCCAAGTAAACCCAAGCCCTGGGGGTGATTTATCTGTCTTGGGCTCCTTGATGCATAAGGCCAGAACCACGGTAATCACGGCAGGCACGATCGCCCACAGGAATACCTCCCTGAGCGGCACATTAAGTGAGAGCAACAAGGCTGCGAGCAGAGGACCCACCACCGCACCCGCGTTGTCCATCGAGCGATGCAAGCCAAACGTAATGCCTCGCTGATTTTTGGCAACGCTTGCAGCAAGCAGTGCATCCCTTGGGGAGCTCCTAAGTCCCTTACCTATTCGGTCAGTAAAACGTATGGCTAAAACCCAGAGCCATGAGTTTGCGATGGCAATTAATGGCCTGCCGATTCCCGCTAGCGTGTAGCCAATGACGATCCACGGCTTAACCTTCTGGGTCTTGTCTGCGATCACACCCGACACCAGCTTGAAGATACTCGCCGTCGCCTCGGCGATGCCCTCAATGATCCCTAAGGCCTTGGGGCCCGCCATGAGCACCGATGTAAGGTAGAGCGGCATCAACGGATACAACATCTCACTCGCCGAGTCATTGACGAAGCTAATCAGGCCGATCAGCCAGACAGTCCGTGGGAGCGCCAAAATTGTCTTAAACATAATAAGGGTAACGTAGCACCATTCAGAGAATTTCCTGCCTACTTATCACTGCAATGAATTGGTTTTTTGAAAAATGAAGAACTACGGTAGGCTGAGTTCATGGTGCCCCGAAGACGAATCGAACGTCCGACCTACCCCTTAGGAGGGGGTCGCTCTATCCACTGAGCTACCGAGGCGCGCGCGCATTCTAACGCAAATGAGCTATGACCACATCTTCCGGATTCGTATTTATTCCAAACACCCTCAACGACATTGAAGTGAATGAGGTCGGCGCCTAGCTATACTACCCTTAATCCAAAGCCAAGCCTTGCATCGTGGCGACCGCCAAGCAAAGATCGTCCCATGCCTGCGCCTTGTCCATTGGGACTTGCAACAGGTGGGCTGGATCGTGTGTGATGATCAGCGGGATATCTTCTGTCAACCCATCCGAAGATGAGCTGCGATAAGAGTGCACCTTACCCCGCAGGCTAGGGAATGTTGCACCGTACCCCAGCAACAAAGCGGCGGCCTCGCCTAGAATCACAATCAGTTTAGGCTTGATAAGTTGAATTTGTCGCTCTAAGTAAGGCGTGCATTGAGCAACCTCATTGGGCCCTGGTTTGACATTACCTGACGGAGAGCACTTCACTATGTGGGTAATGTACGCATTGTGATCGCGCTTCAATTTAATTGCGGCCAGCATGTTATCAAGTAGGTTGCCCGTTTGCTCGACGAATGGCACGCCCTGAATATCCTCATTCACGCCTGGCCAGGCGCCCAAGAACAACCAGTCTGCCTTAACATCCCCCACACCAAAAATCGTCTGCGTACAGCTCGTACGTAACTTACACGCCGTGCAGCCCTTGACCATTTTTTTTAGGTCGGGCCAGCTGAGGTTGCTCACATCTTGTGCGCCCACTTTTTCCGTAACGATCTTTTTTACTGTATTGCTTTCTACAGGCTGAGCCGCAACAACTACAGGATCGAGTGCAAACTCAGTCTGCTCACGCCGTTGCCACAGTGGGTACAGATTAAATTCACGCAACACCGCTTTTTCTCGACTCATAGCAGGCACTCCATCACGATGGCATCCTCACGTCCGGCGCTTGCCGCGTAATAGTCGCGACGCAAGCCAATTGTATTAAAACCCACACCCTCATAGAGCCTCAGGGCTGCGACATTTGAGGGGCGTACTTCTAGTAGCATGCGCCACATACCACGATCGCGCGCGATACCCATGACCGCATGTAATAGCCTCCTGCCCAATCCACTGCGCTGGCAGTGCAAAGCTACACTGATATTGAGCAGATGCACCTCGTCCACCGCAAACATCAATACGGCATAGCCCGACATCTCGTTCGCTTCATCGTAAACCTTGCACAGGTAGCCACTATCAAGTGCATCAGAAAAATTTATGCGGGACCACGGGTAGGCGTGCACCTGCTGCTCTATATTCAAAATCCGATCCAAATCAGACGGATTTATGTCGCGCAATAGTAAAGAGTTCAAGGGTGCGGGCACGCTCATCGCTCGCTTGTCTTAAGGGCCACCTTGTCGCGCAAATAAAATGGCATCGCTTGCGCGGGATCAACACCCTGGCCCATGGCAAAAAGTGGCGCAGCGAACTCCGCTATGGCGGCAGCCTGTGGCACGGCCTGCTCGTCCCTGCCCATGATGTTGGTTTTATAGCGCTGATCCAGCGCAGCGCCGTGGGTGGCAAAGCCGCTACCCACACCGAACCACCCAGCACCTTGAACCTCCGGGGCCATCTGCGGCAAGCACACACTAGGCTCGCACGTCGCAACCCACGTGCCCGCCCGCTTTTCATAGGCAGCGTGGTAGATCTCACCCATGCGCGCATCCAGGGCGGTGATCACCTTGTCGTGACCGGCAGCCTGTGCCAGTGCTTGCAACGTACACACCCCCACCACGAGCAGGTTCGCACCCAGGGCCAGCCCCTGCGTCACCCCGCACGCGATACGCACACCCGTGAACGAGCCGGGGCCGGAGCCAAACGCGATGCCGTCTAGCTGCTCGAGCTTGACATCCGCCTGACGCAACAAGTTGTCTAGTAGCGTCATCATTACCTCGGAGTGGCGCTGCCCAACCAGCTCACAGCAGCCCATAACGACACCATCTTTCCACAAGGCAATCGAGCAGTATTCGGTAGAGGTTTCCAGCGCCAGTATATGCATGATCGTTACGTATTATTTTGAACAGACAGGACACATCTTAAGTATTGCTCTCGCTTATATGGGCTGGCAAGACAGCCTACCGCATTACGTCGTACTAAATATTAGACCAACAGCAGGGCGATAGCCTGTGCCGCAATACCCTCTCCGCGACCACTAAAGCCTAAACGTTCAGTGGTAGTCGCCTTCACGTTCACGGCGTTCATTGCCACGCCCAAATCAGCAGCAATATTTTCAACCATACGAGAAATGTAGGGCGCCATAGTGGGCGCCTGCGCAATAATGGTGGCGTCCACGTTACCTATACGGAAACCCGCATTGGTCACCTTGTGCACGACCTCACGTAACAGCACACGACTATCCATATCCTTAAACTTGGCGTCGGTGTCTGAGAAATGACGCCCGATGTCACCCATCGCCGCCGCACCCAGCAGGGCATCAGAGATGGCATGCAATAACACATCAGCATCCGAATGTCCGAGCAGCCCCTTGTCGTGTGCTATTTCTACACCACCAATAATAAGCTTGCGCCCCTCGACCAGCTGATGAACATCAAAGCCCTGCCCCACTCTCATAATTTTTTCCCTTGTAGTAACAATCGTTCCGCCAACTCGATGTCCTGTGGATAGGTTACCTTAAAATTACTCACGCTGCCGGCCACCAACTTTGGATGCAACCCAAGCGCTTCAACCGCGGAAGCATCATCCGTTGAGTTTGGTGCGGCCAGTAACGCACGCAGTAACAGTCCGGCACGAAACATTTGCGGAGTCTGAGCCTGCCACACCCCCGCGCGACTCTCTGTTTTAATAATTCGATGTTGCGCATCAGCAAGCTTGAGGGTGTCCGCCACCGGCACCGCCAGGATGCCGCCTACGTCGTCAGCGCGCACCTCCTCAATCAGACAGGCAAGCTGCTCTTGGCTCAGAAAGGGTCTGGCGGCATCGTGCACCAAAATCCACTCATTGGGGGCCAGCTTTGCCTCGGCCAAGCCATTTAATACGCTCTGCCCGCGCGTCTCGCCCCCACAAAACAGTGGTCGCAATTTGGTGCCAAATGACGACCAATCGTAATCCTGCCAGTGCCTGTCATTCGGCGCGAGCACCACAAAAACAGTATCGATCTCTGCATGGGCACACAGAGTTGCCAGTGCGTGATACACCATGGGTCGCTGGGCTAGAGCCAGGTACTGCTTAGGCAGACCCCATCCCATGCGAGAACTCCCACCTGCCGCGGGAATCAATGCGAATAATTTAGACGTCATCTCGAGGTAGAAACATATATAGATTTATTCACGCGGATCATATATGCAGTCATTAATTCCGGACGTAAGAATATACTCCTTTGGCACGACAATACTAGACACCAGAAGGCAAATTTCGACCCAATTTAGCCAGCAGATAAGCATCTGCTGCACCCCGTGGGTGGGGTTAGTCTGTCGTCAAACAGACACAGCCAAGTGCTATAATTCGCGCTTCCCATGAAAGTGCTACGCAATGTCTGCTGTACTGAATTTTAAATCTTACCTATCTGAGTTATTCGCGCAAGCTGTTTGCGTTGTCGCACCTGATTTGACACAGCTCGACATTCTTATTGAGCGCCCCAAACAAGCACAGCATGGTGATTACGCCTGCAACCTTGCAATGCAGCTAGCCAAGCCACTGCGCAAATCTCCACGCGATATTGCACAGGCGTTAATTGCAGCTCTGCCCACGTCCACAGTGGTTGAAAAGGTTGAAATTGCAGGCGCTGGCTTCATCAATATATTCATTACAGCCGCGGCCAAGCAAGGCGTGGTGCGTGGTGTACTACAGGCGGGGGCAAACTACGGTCACATCTCTCCAAATCCTGACCGCAAGCTGCAAGTCGAATTTGTCTCAGCCAACCCGACGGGGCCACTCCATATAGGACATGGCCGTGGTGCGGCCGTGGGTGACTGCCTGTGCCGCGTACTCCAAGCAGCTGGCTGGAATGTAACCCGCGAATTTTATTACAACGATGCCGGCGCACAGATCAACAACCTCATGCTGTCCGTGCAATTACGCTGCAAAGGTGTGACGCCAGACGATCCCTCGTGGCCTGAGAATGGCTACCGTGGTGACTACATCAACGATGTTGCTCAAGCGTACCTGGCACGCAAGGTAGTCGAAGCAGACGATCGGCGCGTTGAGGCGTCGGGCAATATCGATGACGCTGCTGCCATCTGCCAATTTGCGATCGCATACCTGCGCCACGAGCAGGACTTAGACTTACGCGCCTTCCGAGTAAATTTTGACGTGCACTCTCTAGAATCTGCACTCTACACGGATGGCAAAGTAGAGGAGGTCGTCAAAAAACTGATTGCAAGCGGTCACACATATGAACAAGGCGGTGCACTATGGTTACGCACCACGAGCTTTGGTGACGACAAAGACCGGGTCATGCGCAAGAGCGACGGCAGTTATACCTACTTTGTACCGGATGTGGCGTACCACCTAGATAAGTGGCGACGCGGCTTTACGCGAGTCATTAATGAGCAAGGTGCGGACCATCACAGCACTATCACGCGCGTGCGCGCTGGACTCCAGGCTCTGGATGTTGGCATCCCACCAAGCTGGCCTGACTATGTCTTGCACCAGATGGTCACGGTGCTCCGCAATGGCGACGAGGTGAAAATATCAAAACGCGCTGGCAGTTACGTTACCCTACGTGACCTGATTGATGAAGTGGGCTGCGATGCCACACGATTCTTCCTCGTAGCGCGTCACCCAGACTCGCAACTGGTGTTTGATATCGACCTGGCTAAATCACAGAGCAACGAAAATCCCGTATACTACATTCAGTATGCTCACGCACGCATCTGTAGCGTGCTCGAACAGTGGGCTGGTGACATCACGATGCTGCATCAGGCCGACACAGGAGTTCTAGACAGCGATTACGAGCACGCTCTACTACAACGCCTGATTGACTATCCCCAGGTGATCGAGATTGCCGCAGCGGAGTTGGCACCACATCTCATCACGCTCTATTTAAAAGATTTGGCCGCTGATTTTCATAGCTACTATAATGCCTCACGCTTCCTGGTTGAAGATGAGAGCATCAAGCGAGCACGGCTTGCATTGATTGCTGCTGCAGCACAGGTGATGCGCAACGGACTAACACTACTAGGCGTCTCCGCACCAGAAAAAATGTAGGCCCTTGATCGCGATGAACTAGGCCAAAAACACAATTGACAACTTGATTTTTACACGACAAGCTTCACCTACACAATTTATCTTTATGAAGGTATAGACGCCATGTACAACAACAGCACTCGATCCACGGCACCGCGTCAGGGCAACCCCCTGCTGACTGGCATCTTGATCGGTGTAGTGGCGGGGTTGCTAATTGCCGGCGGGGTCGCACTGTACATTTTTAAGACCCCCAACTCGTTCGTCAAGAATGTGCCCCGCGAGAAGGTCGAGCTAGAGCCTGACCACAAAATGCAGGCTGCCACATCGGCGCCCGCAGACGCATCCGATCTCTCCGTGGTCGCCTCCAGCGTGAGTGACGGAAAGCCACGCTTTGAGTTCTACAAAGTGCTGACTGAAAAACAGGACACGCCAACGGCCTCACCGCCAAACGGCAATACGACAGCACTAGCAGCGTCAGGAAAATCGGTTGTCACCACTCAGGTTGCCAATAATCAACCCGCCAAGGAGGCCTACGTCCTACAGGCCGGCTCTTTCCCCAACGCGAAGGATGCGAACGAATTAAAGGCCAAGCTAGCCCTAATAGGTATCGAGGCCAGCGTACAAGCGGCAACTATCCCCGGCAAGGGGGTGTGGCACCGCGTACAGGTTGGCCCCTACCGAAACAAAGAGGAGATGAACAACACGCTGGCTATACTAAGAAAGAATAAGCTCAACCCCACCCCCATGCTTGCACAGTAGGTATAGGAGTAAGGCAAGAATCGTAGTGTTTAACTAACCAGATGCCGGCACCCTGTTAATGTCGGCTTTTTTGATGCGGAGACAGCCATGAAATACATTAAGTACGCTTTTGTGATGTTGGCTTTATTGTGTGCCAACCAAACCTCTGCTGAGCCAGAACTGGGAAAGGACTACAAGATCCTCAGCACCATCCAGCCAACACACAAGGATGGCAAAATCGAAGTGCTTGAATTTTTCTTTTACGGCTGCTCACATTGCTTCAAGATGCACCCTGCCATCTCTACTTGGGCAAAAAAGCTACCCAAGGACGTTGAATTTGTTTACGTGCCAACCATTTTCAATAACGCCTGGGAGCCCATGGCGCGCACCTATTACACGCTGGAATTACTAGGACAACAGAAACGTTTGCACGACGATCTCTACAACGCATGGAACATCAACAACATTGACCTAAGCGATGAAGCCAAGATTACAGAATTTGTTGGTCAGCGTGGCGTGGATCGCAAGAAGTTTGGCGAAATCTACAACTCCTTTGCCATGCAGAACATGGTAACGCGCAGCAAGCAACTGTCACAAACCTACACCATCCGCGGAACACCATCACTCATCATAGACGGCAAGTACCTAATCAGCGGTCTGGGCCCAGATGAGAGCATCAGGGTGCTAAACGCCGTCATCGACAAGGTACGCAAAGAGCGTGCAGGCAAACATTAATGACCGCACAACGCGTCGTCATCAGCGGCGCATCGAGTGGCTTAGGGTTAGCTCTGGCCCATCACTACATCAAGCGAGGCGCGCAACTCGGCGTGCTCTCCCGTCGCGCTGACTTACTACAAAAACTTTTTGGACATCTGCCACAGCAGGTACATCGTTACTCACTCGATATTCGAGACTCGAGCGCGATGCAAGCAGCTGCACAAGATTTCATCACGCACGTAGGTGCCCCCCATATTGTCATTGCCAACGCAGGTATCAGCATTGGCACACTAACCGAGTACGCCGAAGATATCGATGTGTTCCAGCAAATTATGGACACCAACGTGCTTGGCACGGTCAAAACATTTCAACCATTTCTTATTCCTATGCGCGAAGCTGGATATGGCTCATTGGTTGGCATTGCTAGCGTAGCTGGCTGTCGCGGACTCCCTGGGGCGGCCGCCTACTGCGCATCCAAGGCAGCACTAATCTCTTACATGGAAAGCCTGCGCGTGGAATTGCATGGTAGCGGGGTACGTGCGATTACCATCTGCCCGGGCTACATTAGGACGCCGATGACCGCCCTCAACCCCTACACCATGCCATTTATTCTACCAGCCGAAGAAGCGGCGCATCATGTTGCGTCGGCAATTCACTCAGGCAGATCGTTTACGGTAGTGCCGTGGCAAATGGGGCTAGTCTGGCGCATGCTCAAACTACTACCCAATCGACTGTACGATGCTCTATTTTCACGAGCCGGGCGCAAGCCGCGCAAGCAGTCCACATAAATTGTTATACCGGGAATAGCATTACTTCTGATTCGATAGCTTGCGCTTTAGGATTTCTTGCATCTGGGCAGGATTGGCGCTTCCCTTGCTGGCCTTCATAGCAAGGCCCACAAAGAATCCAAACACTTTTTCCTTGCCGCTACGATACTCAGCAACCTGAGCTGTATTGTCGGCAATAATTTTATCTATCATAGCCTCCAGCGTGCCCACATCGGAGATCTGCTTCAATCCCTTTTCTTCAATAATCACGTCGGGATCACCACCTTCACTCCAGAGCGTCTTGAATACCTCTTTGGCGGCGAAATTGGAGATGGTCCCATCCGCAATACGCTTGAGCACCCCCCCCAGCTGTTGCGGCGAGATCGGACAGTGCGCTACGTCAAGATCTTCACGGTTTAACGAGGCACTGACATCACCCATCAGCCAGTTGGCACATAACTTAGCCTCCCTTGGAACCTCGCTCAGTGTTGCTTCAAATAAATCTGCCATCTCTCGCGATGAGGTCAGAGTGTCAGCATCGTAGGCGGAGAGATCTAGGTCAGCAACGTATCGAGCTCGCTTGGCCAGCGGCAGCTCTGGCAATGTTTTCCTCACCCGCTCGATCCAGTCAGCATCGATCGCCACCGGCAGTAGGTCGGGGTCAGGGAAGTAGCGGTAATCGTGTGCGTCCTCCTTGCTGCGCATAGCGCGAGTCTCGCACTTGTCCGAGTCAAACAGTACGGTCGCCTGCTGAACTTTGCCACCGGCCTCCAGAGTGTCTATCTGCCACTGCGCCTCATATTCAATCGCCTGCTGCAAAAAACGAAAGGAGTTTAAATTCTTGATTTCGCGACGCGCACCTAGCTCAGAACCAGGGCGACGCACGGAGACGTTCGCGTCAAAGCGGAGTGAGCCTTCCTGCATATTGCCATCACAGATACCGATCCATCGCACCAAGGTGTGTAGCATCTTGGCGTAAATTACTGCCTCCGTGGCAGAGCGCATGTCAGGCTCCGAGACGATCTCCAGTAAAGGAGTGCCAGCACGATTTAAGTCGATACCCGTCATACCACGGAAATCTTCATGCAGTGACTTCCCCGCATCCTCCTCGAGATGCGCACGAGTCAGGCGCACCAACTTCTCATAAGCCTTTTCTGTGGTCGTTTCTGGAACACAGATAGTTAGCCCGCCCTGGCCAATGATCGGCAAATCAAACTGGCTGATCTGGTAGCCTTTCGGTAGGTCCGGGTAAAAATAATTCTTACGTGAAAACACAGAGCGTGGCGCGATATGGGCGCCCACCGCAAGCCCAAACTTGATGGCGCGCTCGACCGCACCGCGATTCAAAACTGGTAGCACGCCAGGCAGCGCCAAATCTACCGCGCAAGCTTGTGTATTGGCTTCTGCGCCAAATGCAGTTGAGGCACCGGAAAATATCTTGCTACTCGTCGAGAGTTGCGCATGCACCTCCAGTCCAATAACAATTTCCCACTTCATAACATGATCCCCTTACACCTTAACATGCTGCGGCATACGAGTGTGCCAATCGGTAACCTGCTGATATTGGTGTGCCACATTCAGCATGCGCGCCTCGTCGAAATAGTTTCCAATAATCTGCAAACCAATAGGCATGCCACTGTCACCAAGCCCTGCAGGAATAGACATGCCCGGCAAACCCGCAAGGTTCACCGCGATAGTGTAAATGTCGGAAAGGTACATCTGTACCGGATCATCACCCTTCTCACCCAAATTAAATGCGGTGGTCGGGGTGGTGGGACCCATGATGACATCGCACTGCTTAAACGCATCAGAAAAATCTTGCGCAATCAGACGACGAATTTTTTGTGCCTGTAGGTAATAGGCATCGTAGTAGCCATGTGACAGCACGTACGTGCCAATCATGATGCGCCGCTTGACCTCCTCACCAAATCCCTGCGCACGAGACTTCTCGTACATGTCGGCAAGGTTGGTGTACTCCAGCGCACGGTAACCATACCTCACGCCATCGAAGCGCGACAGGTTGCTCGACGCCTCCGCTGGAGCGAGCACATAGTAAACTGGTATAGATAGGCGAGAGTTGGGTAGGCTAACATCCACCACCGTGGCGCCCAACTTTCTGTATTCGGCGATGGAGGCTTCGATTGCCCGCGCAACATCCGCACCCAGGCCCGCCGCAAAAAATTCTTTTGGTAGACCAATACGTAGGCCACTCAACGGCTTACTTAAGTCTTGCGCGTAATCCGTAGTTTCACATTTTATGCTGGTGGAGTCGCGCTCGTCGAAGCCAGCCATCACGTTCAGCAGCAACGCCAGATCCTCCGCACTATGAGCCATCGGCCCAGCCTGATCCAGGCTAGAGGCAAAGGCAATCATGCCATAACGAGACACCACCCCATATGTTGGTTTCAAGCCAGAAATCCCACATAGTGCCGCCGGCTGACGAATCGATCCACCGGTATCGGTACCTGTGGCCGCTGCACACAGGCGTGCCGCCACGGCCGTCGCACTGCCACCAGAGCTACCCCCGGGTACGGTCTTGTGATTCCACGGATTTTTAACGATGCCAAAGTACGAGGTCTCATTGCTCGAACCCATGGCAAACTCATCCATGTTGGTTTTACCCAGATTCACAGCACCGGCTCGATTGAATTGCTCGATCACATGTGCGTCGTATGGGGACACAAAGTTGGACAACATTTTCGAGCCGCAAGTGGTACGCCAGCCCGCGGCACAGAAGATGTCTTTTTGGGCGACGGGGATCCCCGTGAGAGCACCCCCTTCGCCCTGCTTTAGTTGAACATCGGCTGCGCGAGCCTGAGCCAAAGTCATTTCTTCGTTGACCGTAATGTAGGCGTTGAGCTCTGGATTAAGCGCGGCAATGCGATCTAGATACAGCTGAGTCAGCTCAACGCTAGAAATTTTTTTGCTGCGCAACGCATCGCCCAGCTGTAACAAACTAAATTTAATCATGGTCTTAGGATGGTATAACTATTCGATAACCTGGGGCACCAGGTACAATCCATTCTTGATGTGTGAGGTGGTGGACTGAAATAACTCTCGCTCATCTTTTTCTGTGACCACGTCCTCACGCAAACGCTGAGTCAAATCTTGGGCGTGTGACATCGGCAAGATACCGGTAGTATCGACAGCCTGCATTTCAGCGATCAAACTAAAAATACTTAATAGCTGGGTATGCGCCTCCTCCGCTTCCTGTTCAGTCATTCCTAGGCGAGCTAACCGAGCAATCTTATAAACATCACCAATACTGAGCGACATGGGCTAAATTTCTTTAAATTAGTCAGCTTAATAGGTTATCATTAATAGTATTGCCAGACTAATTTTTTTACAGGCCAATGGCAGGCTTTACCCACTCTTAGGATTTGTTATGTTTAGATTTTTTAACAACTACTTTGTTAACGACTTTGCGATAGATCTGGGTACCGCGAACACCTTAATATGGGCGCGCGGCAAGGGTATCGTTCTTGATGAACCGTCTATGGTGGCCATCCGCACCGGGGGTGGCTCGAACACAAAAAAAATGATTCTGCATGTTGGCGTAGAGGCCAAAAAAATGCTCGGGCGCACACCGACCGGCATCACCGTCACCCGCCCGATGCGGGACGGTGTAATCGCTGACTTTACTATCACCGAACAAATGCTCAAGCAGTTCATCAGGCGAGTGCACAAGTCCAGCATTTTTAGCCCCAGTCCACGTATCGTCATTTGCGTGCCGTGCGGTTCCACCCAAGTGGAGCGACGTGCTATCCGAGAATCGGCTTACGGGGCCGGGGCACGCAGAGTCGAGCTTATTGAAGAGCCCATGGCAGCCGCAATTGGCGCCAACCTACCAGTAGATGAGCCCAGCGGCTCGATGGTGGTAGATATCGGTGGCGGCACCACAGAGGTGGGAGTGATCTCGCTTGGTGGCACGGTGTATGCCGGTTCGGTACGGGTCGGTGGCGATAAGTTCGATGAAGCCATCATCAACTATGTTCGTCGCAACTACGGCATGCTAATTGGCGAAGCCACCGCAGAGCAAATCAAGAAGTCAATAGGCTCAGCCTTCCCAGGCAGCGAGGTGCGTGAAATGGAGGTGGTTGGGCGCAATCTGGCAGAAGGAGTGCCGCGCACCTTCACCCTCTCCAGTAACGAAATTCTAGAGGCCCTCAGCGAACCACTCAATAACATCGTCACTGCGGTCAAGGTCGCGCTCGAACAAACCCCTCCAGAGCTGGGATCAGATATATCCAAGAGGGGTATGGTCCTCACTGGTGGTGGTGCGCTGCTGCGTGACATTGATCGGCTACTGGCAGAGGAAACGGGCCTGCCTGTATTGATCGCGGAGGATCCCCTTACCTGTGTGGTTCGTGGTTCCGGCAAGGCGCTCGACTACATGGACCAAAACAGCAGCATCTTTAGTGACGACTAGGGAAATTTAATAGCGCGCGAACACCATTAAGCAGATGAGCAAAGTGGGGTCGCCATGTAAACCTACGTTTGTCAGCGCAGTCCGGATGGGATAGGCACGACAAGGACGCCCACAGTGAATTCGTCAAGCAGCGCAAGATATAGCAGTAATAAATTCTCCCCCACAGTTCGGCTAATATTTTTCGGACTGCTGTCGCTAGTGCTGTTATTTATTGACTTTCAGTATAAATATCTAGAATTTACACGCACCAAGCTCTCCCTTTTCACCAACCCCCTACAGCAACTGGTAATCATGCCCGGCAAGTTATGGCAAGAGGTCGACAATTTTTTTACTATCCACAACAGGTTAATTAGCAGCAATGCTGAGTTACGCCAACTACACACCCTGGACGCCGCTCAACTCAAGCAACTGGAGGTATTGGAGGCGGACAACCAGCACTTACGTAGCCTCCTTGCGTTACAGCAACGTGCAGACTACACAATGCAGCTAGCCGAAATTATTTATACAGAACGGAATATCGTCAACCGCAAGGTGTTACTAGACAAGGGTGCGCTGGCAAACGTATTGACCGGGCAAGTGGTCATGGATGACAACGGTATAGTAGGTCAGGTAACACGTGTTTATCCACGGATGAGTGAGGTCACGCTCATCACCGATAAAAATCATACCGTGCCCGTGCAGATACTACGCAATGGCCTACGTACATTAATTTTTGGATCTGGTGATACCGGAGAGTTGATTCTACGGTACACATCGATCAGCGCCGACATCCAGGAGGGTGACCTACTAGTTACCTCCGGTATCGATGGTGTCTACCCGGTTGGTCTGCCTGTAGCCAAAGTCACCCGCGTAGAGCGCGACCCCGCCTATCCATTCGCACGCGTCTTATGTACGCCAATTGCTGGCGTAGATAAACAACGTCAACTACTGATACTGTCTACATTACCCACGCTACCGGAACGACCAGAAGCCACACAAGAGCCTACAAACCGCAGGTCAAAAAATATTAAGCGGGGGGGGAAATGAGCGACTACCAGCCCAGCCTACCCGCCCACACTGCGCTTATTGTGACCAGTTTATTTGTGGCCCTGCTCCTTAGTTGGCTGCCATGGCATGGATTTTTACTGATCATTCGTCCAGATTTTGTTGCGCTGGTACTGCTCTACTGGTCCATGCAAAAACCCAACCATTGCGGCATCGGTATTGCGTGGACAGTAGGCATCATTGCCGATGTTGCCGATGCAAGCTTTCTAGGACAGCACGCACTAGTGTACGCGGTGCTCGCTTTTTGTGGAATAGTTTTACAGCGCCGATTGTCCATGCTCAGCCTGAGTCAGCAGGCCCTGCAGGTCTTCCCTTTGCTGCTACTGGCCTACTCAATATATGTCATAGTGCACTGGCAATTGCACGGGTACGTTTCGTGGGTGCACTTGCTTGGCAGTGTGGTATCGGCCCTGCTTTGGCTGCCTGTCACCACGCTGCTACAGAAATTGTGTCACGCTCGCGCCTCATCTAGCCAAAGATGAAGTACCCCATTGAGCTTAAAAATGACAAACAGGATATCTACTATTTTAAATTACGCCTAGCGTTGTGCTTTGGCTTTGTCTTTCTGTTATTTTTTATATTGCTAATACGTCTGCTATACCTGCAGGGAATACAAAAAAATCACTACCAAACCCTGGCAGAAGGTAACCGCATCTCCATCGTGCCGATAACCCCAAACCGCGGCTTAATACTAGACCGCAGAGGTCTGGTTCTGGCGCACAACTATCCCGCCTATACCCTAGAAATAACCCCAAATAAGGTAAGCAATCTCAGCGCAACAATTGACGAGCTCTCAAAACTAGTGGATATCCGGCCCGCTGACAGAAAGAATTTTGCACGACTAATGGCTGACAGCTTTAGAGCTGAGAGCCTATCGATACGCAATCATCTCACGGACACCGAAGTTGCACGCTTCTCTGCGCAACGCTATCGCTTCCCCGGTGTAGAAGTTAAGGCACGCCTGTTTCGTGAGTATCCACATCACGAAAAATTTTCTCATTTAATTGGCTATATCGGCCGCATCAACAAGAGCGAGCTCGAGCAACTTGAAGAGGATGAGCTTTCTAATGATTACCGTGGCTCTGGCTATATTGGCAAAACTGGCATCGAAAAAAATTATGAGAATGATCTACATGGGAAGGCTGGGATCAAGCGGGTGGAGGTCGATGCAGGTGGGCGTGAGGTTCGAGTGCTATCGAATACCCCACCAACATCTGGAAATAACCTGATACTAACGATAGACGCCCAATTACAAGAAGTTGCCGAACAGTCGTTCGGCAACTTCCGTGGTGCTCTGGTGGCCATAGATCCAACCAACGGAGAAATATTGGCCTTTGTCAGCAAGCCTGGCTACGATCCAAATCTTTTTATTGACGGCATTGATGAGCAGAATTGGCGCGACCTCAATGACTCGCCTGATGTGCCGCTCAATAATCGTGCATTGCGTGGCCAGTATTCTCCAGGCTCTACTATAAAACCATTCATGGCCTTGGCTGGTCTACACTACAACAAACGTAGCCCCAGCTACTCCATCAAGGATCCAGGCCACTTTAGTCTATCGGGTAGCGCGCACCGATACCGCGACTGGAAAAAAGATGGACATGGCACTGTAGATTTATTTAAGTCTATTGTGGTGTCCTGCGACACTTACTACTATGGACTAGCCAATGAGTTGGGAATAGATAACATATTCAACTTCTTTTCACGGTTTGGATTCGGTAAAAAAACGGGGATCGATATGGAGGGCGAGGTTTCTGGTTTAATGCCGTCTCAAGAGTGGAAACGAAAACGTCACAACCAGCAATGGTACGCCGGCGACACAATTTCAGTTGGCATCGGTCAGGGCTACGATTTGGTGACGCCATTGCAACTGGCCTACGCCACCGCGATACTGGCGAACGATGGCGTGGCTTACCGCCCTCATCTACTAAAAGAGGTACAGAGCGTGCGCGTTAATGAGCGACGCTTTCCCAAGATGGACATTGAATTCAATCTCAACCTCAACCAGGATCATCTCAAATTAGTGAAGAGCGCCATGGTGGGAGTTACGCAACCCGGTGGTACGGCCGCAAGGGCGGGTGTGGGTGCACCTTATACCTTCGCCGGAAAAACCGGCACAGCTCAAGTGATAGGAATGAAGCAGGGCGAGCACTATATCGAGCGCAAGGTGCAGGAGCGTTATCGTGATCACGCCTGGTTTATAGCCTTTGCACCTGCCGATCAACCCAAGATCGCCATGGCGGTTCTTGTCGAAAATGGTGGGCACGGCAGTTCCGTCGCCGCACCAATTGCACGCAAGGTGCTAGACCACTTCCTCCTAAATAAAGCGCCTCAATCAGCCCCCGCAATGCACGAAGCAAAGGGAGGCGCAAATGATTAGGCAGCGCCTGTGGCAGCGCTTCATCGCACACCTAGATCCCACACTCTTGGCCTCGCTCGGGATATTACTCTTGATCAGCCTAGTGGTGCTGTACAGCGCAAGTGACGGCAACTGGTATCGCGTCTTGACGCATATGACAAACATACTAGTGGCGTGCACCGCACTATGGGTAGGGGCTAATACGCCCCTGCACTACTTAATGCGAGTCGCCGTACCAATCTACCTATTGGGCTTGGCGCTGCTCATCGCCGTAGGCTTCTTTGGTGAGATAGCCAACGGCGCTCGGCGTTGGCTGAACGTTGGGGTAACAACCATTCAACCAGCCGAACTGATGAGAATAGCGGTACCGCTTATGATGGCCTGGTACTTTGAAAAATGTCAGGTGACACTAACCTTAAAAAATTACTGCTTCGCAGCATTGCTGCTGTTGCTACCAGTGACACTAATCGCACGCCAACCAGACCTGGGCACCGCCATCATGATCGCCGCCAGCGGATTGTACGTGCTATTTCTGGCCGGCATATCTTGGCGAATCATGTTAGCCATTTTTGTAACATTCATGGCGAGCCTGCCACTAGTGTGGTCAACACTACACGACTACCAACGTCACCGCATCATGATGCTAATTGATCCATCCCAAGATGCCCTGGGCAGGGGCTACCACACGATTCAATCCACCATCGCAATTGGCTCGGGGGGAATATTTGGCAAGGGATACCTCAATGGCACCCAGACGCACCTGGATTTCCTGCCAGAGCGCACCACAGACTTTATCTTTGCCGTGTATTCCGAAGAGTTCGGTCTAATCGGAAACCTGGTGTTGCTCAGCCTCTACTTGTTCGTCATCAGCCGCAGCTTCATTATTACCACTCACGCCTCAACCTATTTCACACGCCTCATGGCAGGAAGCATCACGCTTACCTTCTGCACTTATATCTTCGTCAACATTGGCATGGTGAGTGGCATCCTTCCGGTTGTTGGCGTGCCCCTGCCATTAATCAGTTATGGCGGCACCTCTATGGTCATACTGCTGCTTTGCTTTGGTATACTTATGGGCATACACAAGAACAAGAGAATAGTTCAAACCTAACGGATTGCGGATATAGGGAATGGTCAAAGTAAGTGGCACGGGCGGATCTTATGCCTAAAATATGGACACCATAAGTGAATATACAATCTAGACTAATTTTATTTTCGGCAGCCATCCTCACTGCATGCGGCAGCGTACCCACATACAACGAGAAAGTACGCAATGCTCCAACTCCCATAATCGAGGTGCAGGCGCCCCTGCAAAAAAGCGCACCTCCACATCGGCTGTCACATGGTGGCTATCTAGAGGGTGATGGCCCTGGTGCTGATGCACCAGCTAATTTAGATGCCATCCCAAATGCGGTGCCGCGCATCGAACCGCTGCATCGCTTCGCCAACCGTCCATATATGGCCTTAGGAAAGACGTACACCCCCCTAACCGTACCGAGTCAGTTTAAAGAACGTGGCATTGCATCTTGGTACGGAAAAAAATTTCATGGTAAGCGCACCTCCAGCGGAGAGATCTATGACATGTACGGCATGACGGCAGCCCATCCCACATTGCCGATACCCAGTTATGCCTACGTCACCAATCTAAATAACAAAAAAACAATAGTGGTTCGCATCAATGACCGCGGCCCCTTCTTGCACGAACGCATCATTGATCTCTCATACGTCGCCGCATATAAACTTGGCATCGTGGGTAACGGGAGTGCTGAGGTGGTGGTCGAAGTAGAAAGCCTGGCGGCAGATAGTTCTGCCCAGCCCATTGAATCAATAAATTCTTTGGTCGTCATGCCCTCACAACCAATAAACACGATGGTCGTCTCAAGCGAAGCAAGCACGAAGAGTGGCGTGTATTTACAACTGGGGGCCTTCCGATCTCAACAAAGTGCTGAGAGCTTTATTGCCCACATAAGCCCGGAATTTGCAGGCAGCGAAAATCGCATCGAGCTTCGCCAAAAAGCCGGCGACATGATTGTGCGTGTACATATTGGCCCCTATGCCAACCAAGATGAGGCACGCGCTGTCGCGGAAAAGCTTCAGTCACGCCTTGGATTTAAGCCATTCATTTCTGCACCCCAATAAAAATAGGTGTCCCACACGGGGCTTACTACAATACCTTTCCTGGGTTCATATGGCCACCTGGGTCCAGCGCGTGCTTTATATTAGACATAAGCTCGAGTTCCACCGAACTTTTATAACGACCTATTTCGTTGCGCTTGAGCTGCCCCAGGCCATGCTCGGCACTAATGCTACCGCTTAACGTATGCACGATATCGTACACGATGCGATTAATATCTGAGCTCCGCGTAATCAATGCCATGTTTTTGGTAGTATCCGGCATTGACACGTTGTAATGAATATTGCCGTCCCCAATGTGACCAAACGCAACAATACGTACACCTTCAAATTGATTATGCAGCGCCGCGTCCGCCTTAGCGATAAACTCTGCCACTCCACTAATCGGAACGGAAATGTCGTGCTTAACACTAATGCCCTCGCACTTCTGCGCCTCACTAATGTTTTTACGTAAAATCCACCAGCTCGCCGCACATTTTTTCTGCGCAGTCACAATAAATTCACGGATGCCCACACCAAAGGTTTTTAACGCGGCAAGCAATGGCTCTTCCAAGGGGGTCTTCAAGACGTCCGATAGTTCAATTAAAACCATCCAATCGTGACGCATAGGGAACGGCTCGATCGCATCAGGAATGTGCTGTAGCAGAAGATCTAAGCAGGAGCTAGAGATTATTTCAAATGCACTAATTGTGTTGCCACAATGAGCGCGTAAGTGGACGAGTAACGCCACCGCTGTGGCGGGATCCTTTACCGCCACAAAAGCAGTTGCCACTGATTGTGGGCGCGGAAACAACTTCAACACGGCGGCTGTAATAACACCAAGCGTACCTTCCGCACCAATAAACAAATGCTTTAAATCGTAGCCGGTATTGTCCTTGCGCAAACTGCGCAACCCATTCCAAATACGCCCGTCTGGTAAGACCACTTCGAGCCCAAGAACGAGATCACGCATGCTCCCGTAGCGCAGCACGCCAATACCGCCCGCATTGGTAGATATGTTACCGCCGATTTCACATTGTGCCGCGATAGCGCTCAAGCCAAGAGGAAACAAAAGGCCTGCTCGTTCCGCCGCCTCCTGTGCCGCTTTCAAAGTGCAGCCTGCCCCTACGGTTAGCGTATGGTTGACCGCATCCAGCACATGAACCTTATCCATTCGTGACAAGTTGATCACAACCTGCTGGCCTTTTGGCAGCGGCACAGCACCCCCGCTTAAGCCAGTATTGCCGCCCTGTGGAACCACGCCAATTCCGCTACCCACACACAAGGCAACCACCGCAGAAACCTGCTCCGCGCTATTCGGCAACACAACGGCAATCGCCACACCACTATAGCGACCACGCCAATCTGAGCAATATGGGGCCGTGTCTTCGCCACTGATTACATGGCTCGAACCGACCACGTCACGCAATAAATTTATAAAATATAGAGGCATACCTACCATTTCCCTATGGTGATTCTACTGCACAAACAATATAGCCCTTCAAAAGTCCATTGGATCAATATCAAGCGACCAGCGCAACTTATTATCTGCCAACACACCCAACAAGGGATGCCACTCACGTAAAAATTGTTGCAATGACTTTCTGGCCTCACTTTGCACTAATAATTGGGCCAAAAAATGATTTGCACGTCGCGGCATGACAGCTGGAACAACACTGTACACATCAACCGGCATGGCAAGTTTGATCGCGTCCTCACGTGCCCGCCCCAAAAATGAGTAAACATGGGGCTCGCTCTTGGCCTCTGCACGCAGCAGCACCTGATATACGAACGGCGGAAAACCAGCCGACCTACGCTCATCTACAAGCGTTTTTGCCCACGCGTCGTAATCATGTCTTTGCAATGAATCAAACAGCGGGTGTTCAGGAAACGCGGTTTGAATAAGTACCTGGCCCGGCTTGTCTGCCCGGCCAGCCCGGCCAGCCACTTGAGTGAGCTGCGAAAATAACTTTTCCGATGCCCTAAAGTCATTGCTGTACAGCGCGCTGTCTGGGTTAACAACGCCCACCAAGGTCAAATTTGGGAAGTCATGCCCCTTTGCAAGCATCTGTGTACCCACCAAGATATCCACCGCATTATCCTGAATCTGCTGACGCATTACCTGCCATGCTCCTTTGTTGCGCGTGCTATCACGGTCAACACGTAGAATACGCGCGCCCGGGAATGACTCCCGTAGCACGCTCTCTATTCGTTGAGTGCCCACACCAATTGGCTGCAAGTCAGTATTACCACACGACGGACAGGCTTGCGGCACGCGCTCCTGATGACCACAATGATGGCAACGAAGACGGCCATCTTTAAGATGTAACACCAGTTTCCCAGCACAATTTGTACAGCCGGACATCCAACCGCAAGCGCTGCACATCAGCACGGGTGCATAACCACGCCGGTTAACAAATATCAGACTTTGCTCACCACGCTGCAACCGCTCGGACAGGGCCTTCATTAGTGGCTCACTAAGACCATGCTGCATCGCCACATTTCCGATGTTGATACAGTTTATCGTTGGCAGTTTGGCCTGCGTCACGGCACGCTGAGTCAGGCGCAGCATCTTATAGCGTCCGCTCTGTGCGTTATAGTAGCTCTCTAATGATGGGGTGGCAGATCCCAGCACTATTGGCAAATCACGCTGACTGGCGCGAAAGATTGCCACATCCCTCGCCGAATATCGCAAGCCATCCTGCTGCTTAAACGAAGCGTCGTGCTCTTCATCTACTATCACCAGGGCTAGCCTGGGTAGTGGCGCAAATACTGCCAAGCGTGTACCCAATACGATACGCGCCCTACCGGATTGCGCGTGTAACCAGTTCCGCATGCGTTCATCGTCACTCAAGCCGCTGTGCAGGCTCACCAACTCAATATCAGGCAGGCGCCCACGAAAATAATTCTCCAACTGGGGTGTCAAATTTATTTCGGGTACCAACAACAGTACCTGACCCCCTTGCTGCAGTATGCGATTCATCGCGTGCACATAAACTTCGGTCTTGCCACTACCCGTAATACCGTGCAGGAGAATGCAGTTAAAGCATACCGTCGTAGCAATCAGATCTACCGCTTGCTGTTGCTCCAAGGTCAGAGTGTGAGTGTCGCTGAATGTTGATGTATCGTGGATCGAGGAAACTGTACGCGTCTCTACCCACCCGGCATCCAATAATCCCTTAAGAGCAGACACCCCGCTGGACGACAGCGCGCGCACCTGGGCGATGTTCAGCGCACCCAACCTCAGGGCCGCAAGTATGCGGTGCTGAACCACCTTACGCTTAGGCAGCAATATTAAGTCCAGCGCACAACCACTGCTGCTGAGCACGTATTGCATCTCCTCCTGGATCGCAATAGCTCGCTTGATACGTAAACGGGATGGCAAGGCAGCCAGCACGGTGGCACCTAGGGGGTAATGGTAATAATCACTACAAAAATGCAATAGGCCAAGTAGCTCATCTGGCATTGCGGGTGTGTCATCCAACACCTTTAGAACGGGCTTAATTCGCTCGGCAAGGAGTGCTGAACTCGCAACACACTCAATCGCCACACCCACCATTTCTTTGTGTCCAAATGAAACCAGTACACGCTGACCCGGGGAAATTGAAATGTCATTGCCTAACGAGTAATCGAATAGTTTTGACAGCGGCACATCTAATGCGACACGAACTATTTTCATATCAATGTGTTACGGATATCTACAGTGATTTTGTGGCTCAGAAGATGCCAGCCCCAGCGCTATGTTGCAAAACTCAGGATTTTAGATGCGCAGCACATTGACTTTAAAGTGTATTTTATACTCACATAAACTGTGTATAACATTGTTAGTAATGGCTTGATTATCAAGTTAACTCAATGCGCTCATTGAGCTTTTGTGGGTACGCTCATTTTTAATAAAAATTAAAAAATAATTAAAAACAACAAGATATGTTTAAATCATTAATTTAAATACCAATGTCTTGCGTTTCATTGAGGGCAGCACGGGTGCTGTGGATAAAGACATGCAACACTCACCAATGTCAACTATTTTTAATGATATTTTTTACTTAAATCGTGCACCGCTTGCACTAGGGCCGCAGCGCTGACTGGGTCGGTAAACTGAGAGATACCGTGCCCCAAGTTAAATACATGACCACTACCGTAACCGTAGCTGGCCAACACACGTTCTGTTTCGACACGAATTACCTCTGGCGTGGAAAATAGGACAGTCGGATCAAGATTGCCTTGTAGCGCAACCTTGTGGCCAACCTTTTGTCTCGCCACACCAATATCCATAGTCCAATCCAATCCAACCGCATCGCAACCAATATTGGCAATGCTGTCCAACCAGAGGCCACCGCCTTTTGTAAAGACAACCACTGGCACCTTAACGCCATTATGCTCGCGCTTTAAGCCCTGCACAATTTGCTGGAGGTACGGTAACGAAAATTCGTGGTACGCAGCGTGCGAGAGCACCCCACCCCATGAATCGAAAATCATAACAGTTTGAGCGCCCGCCTCAATCTGAGCGTTCAGGTACTGCGTTACCGCTTGTGCGGTCACCGCAAGAATATGGTGCATGAGCTTCGGCTCTTTATACATCAACGTTTTTACACGTGCGTAATCATCGCTGCCACCGCCCTCTACCATATAACAAGAGAGTGTCCACGGACTACCAGAAAAACCGATCAGCGGCACGCTACCATCCAATGCCTTACGAATTTGTGATACGGCATCCGTAACATAACGCAGGTTCTTGTCGATGTCCGGCACCCTTAGTGCCTTAATCGCAGTCTCATCACGTAATGGACGCTCAAACTTTGGCCCCTCCCCTTCAGCAAAATACAGCCCGAGACCCATCGCGTCTGGAATGGTCAAAATATCTGAGAACAAAATTGCGGCATCCAATGGAAATCGATCTAATGGCTGCAGTGTAACCTCTGTGGCCATATCTGGGCTTTTGCACAAACTCAGAAAGCTGCCAGCACGCTTACGTGTTGCACAATATTCTGGCAAATAGCGTCCAGCCTGGCGCATCATCCACACAGGAGTGTATTCGGTCTCTTGGCGCAGCAGGGCGCGCAGAAATGTATCATTTTTTAATTTAAAGTTCATGTGGTTATGTTAAATAATTTAACCCCACTATCTAGTGGGTCTGGTCGCCAATTTTAAAAGACGGAGACAGTTTTTACTTGTAGCCATATGATAAGAGCAACTCAATCTACAACGGTAGGCTTGAGCTCTCCATCAGATGTATGTCGACCGCACGTGCAGCCTGACGGCCCTCACGTATTGCCCACACCACCAGTGACTGTCCGCGACGCATGTCACCAGCAGTAAACACCTTGTCCACCGATGTTTTATAGCAGCCTGCTCCGTCAGTGCAGGCCTTGGCGTTGCCCCGGCCATCTCTATCGACACCAAAGGCCTCCAAAAGTTGTTGTGTCGGGCTCACAAAACCCAGGGCCAAAAGCACGAGGTCGGCCTTAATCTCAAATTCACTACCCTGCACTTCTTGCATGATTCCATTTATCCACTCAACGCGTACAACACGCAACTTTTCAATCTTGCCATTCTTGCCGATCAATTCTTTCGTTGCAACAGCCCAATCTCTTTGGCAGCCCTCTTCGTGTGAACTGGAGGTGCGTAACTTCATCGGCCAGTAAGGCCAGATTAGCGACGTATTTTCTTTTTCTGGTGCGCGTGGCATAAGCTCTAACTGAGTGACAGAGATCGCGCCTTGACGATTGGATGTGCCAATGCAGTCGGAGCCCGTATCACCACCGCCAATCACCACCACGTGTTTACCCGTTGCCTTAATTTGATTGAGGATCACATCCCCAGCCACTACTTTATTTTGTTGCGGGAGAAACTCCATCGCAAAATAAACACCCTGCAGCTCACGGCCAGGCACCGGCAAATCACGTGGCTGCTCTGCCCCACCAGCCAGCACCACAGCGTTAAAATTAGCTTTCAGATTTTCTGGGGATACCTGCACACCAACAAACTGCTCGACGCGAAATTCAACACCCTCTACACGCATCTGCTCAACACGACGATCGACATGCAATTTATCTAACTTAAAATCAGGAATTCCGTAGCGTAAAAGACCACCGATTCGATTACTTTTTTCAAACACCACCACGTCATGGCCAACGCGTGCCAATTGTTGCGCGCAAGCCAAGCCAGCCGGACCAGAGCCAACAATGGCCACTTTTTTACCAGTCTTGTGTTGTGAGGGTAGTGGCAGCACCCAGCCCTCTTCCCAGGCCTTATCAATGATCGCATGCTCAATTGATTTTATACCTACAGCATCATCATTAATAGTTAAGGTGCAGGCAGACTCACACGGTGCAGGGCAAATGCGTCCAGTAAATTCTGGGAAATTATTGGTAGAGTGTAGAACCTCCGAAGCTTGCTTCCAGCCACCTCGATAAACTAAATCATTCCAGTCTGGAATAATATTATTCACTGGGCAACCTGTGGTGCAAAACGGAATACCGCAGTCCATGCAGCGCGAACCCTGAACGGCGATCTGCTGATCAGTCAAGCGTGGCGTAAACTCTCGATAGTTCTTTAGGCGCTCCACAACCGGCAGGCTCTGCTCGCTCAACCGATCAAACTCCATAAATCCAGTAGCTTTACCCATTTATACGGCCTCCAATTGCTTGGCCCGCTCCGCTGCTAAGCTTTGCAAAACACGGCGATACTCGATCGGCATCACCTTGACAAATTTTGGCAGGTAATGTGCCCAGTTATCAAGAATGTCTTGAGCACGGGCACTACTGGTGTATCGCAAGTGCGCACTTATCATGTCTCGCAAAACCTTCTCATCGGCCTTGCCGAGATGATTTAAGTGCACCTGTCCATGCGTTCCATCCTCACCCAATTCATGCGCCCCATGGCTGAATATCGGCTCTAGCTGAACCATCGCCAAATTACAGCGATGGCTAAAGTTGCCGTCCTCATCTAGCACATAAGCAACGCCACCTGACATGCCAGCAGCAAAATTGCGCCCTGTTTGACCAAGCACAGCAACCATGCCACCCGTCATGTATTCACAACCATGATCACCCAGCCCTTCCACCACCGCAAGCGCACCGGAATTACGCACAGCAAAACGTTCCCCAGCCACTCCACAAAAGTAGCCTTCGCCACTAGTCGCGCCATACAGGACGGTATTCCCCACAATAATGTTGTCCTTGGCCACTATATTGCATTCCTTGGGTGGCATCACAGCGATACGCCCCCCGCATAGCCCTTTGCCAACATAATCATTACCCTCCCCGAACAACTGAAGGGTAATGCCGTGCGCAAGGAAGGCACCAAAACTCTGTCCTGCAGTGCCTTTCAGCTTCACTGTGATGGCATCGTTTGGCAAGCCTGTCTGTCCGTAACGCTTTGCCACCTCATGCGACAGCATGGCACCAACCGTGCGATTAGCGTTACGAATAGAGCCTTTTATTGTTACTGAGTGACCACCCTCTAGCGTAGGCATGGCCTCGGCAATCAGTGTGTGATCCAGCGCTTGGCTTAAGCCATGATCTTGCTGTTCTGCATGCCGACGAGGCACGCTAGTCGGCACATCTGGCTGATAGAATATCCTAGAGAAATCCAACCCCTTGGCCTTCCAATGGGCAACCCCATGTTTTGTGCTAATCAATTCGCTACGACCAATCAGATCATCAAATTTTCTAATACCGATTTGTGCCATATATTCACGCACCTCTTCGGCCACAAAGAAGAAGTAGTTAACTACATGCTCAGGCTGGCCGGTAAATTTTTTACGCAACTCTGGATCCTGTGTGGCTACGCCAACAGGACAAGTATTTAGATGGCATTTTCGCATCATAATGCAGCCCTCAACTACCAGAGGTGCCGTAGCAAAACCAAATTCATCCGCGCCAAGCAGCGCACCAATCAAAACATCACGCCCAGTCTTTAGTTGGCCATCTACCTGCAAAATAACGCGTCCACGTAGCCGATTCAATACCAACGTTTGCTGGGCCTCTGCCAGCCCAAGTTCCCACGGGGTGCCGGCATGTTTAATGGAAGATAGCGGAGAAGCGCCAGTTCCGCCGTCGTGACCAGAGACGGTTATATGATCCGCCTTGGCCTTGGCCACACCGGCCGCAACAGTACCGACACCCACTTCGGATACCAACTTAACCGAAATAGATGCACGTGGATTAACGTTCTTTAGATCGTGGATGAGCTGCGCCAGATCCTCAATGGAATAAATATCGTGATGTGGTGGTGGTGATATCAATCCAACACCAGGTATGGCAAATCGTAACTTAGCAATGTACTCAGATACTTTATGACCAGGCAGTTGGCCGCCCTCTCCTGGCTTGGCACCCTGCGCCATTTTTATTTGGATTTGATCTGCACTCGTAAGATATTCAGCTGTAACGCCAAACCGACCGGAAGCCACCTGCTTTATCTTTGAGCGTAACGAATCTCCGGGCAACAAAGAAAAATCAGCCTCAATGCGACCTTTACCAATTATTTCAGATAGTTTTTCACCACCCTTAACAAATTTAAAGCGCATCGGATCTTCGCCACCCTCACCAGTATTTGACTTCCCTCCGATACGATTCATTGCAATGGCTAAGGTGGTATGCGCTTCGGTAGAGATAGACCCAAGTGACATCGCACCGGTAGTAAAGCGCTTAACAATTTCCTTTGCTGACTCAACTTCCTCAATCGCCAATGGTGCACCCGCTGATTTTATTTCGAATAAGCCACGCAATGTCTTCATATGTTGCGTTTGATCATTAATCAATTTCGCATACTCTTTGTATGTCTGTGCATTATTAGTACGTGTGGCATGTTGCAATTTAGCAATAACGTCTGGTGTCCACATGTGCTCCTCACCACGTACGCGGTATGTGTATTCGCCCCCCGCTTCAAGCGAATCCAGCAAGACCGGATCGTCCCCAAAAGCGGCCTGATGAATTCGTATCGCCTCTTCGGCTACTTCATATAGACCAATTCCTTCCACTTGCGTTGCTGTTCCAGTGAAATATTGCGCCACAAAATCAGTATTCAGACCAATTGCTTCAAAAATTTGCCCGCCGCAATAGGATTGGTAGGTTGAAATGCCCATCTTCGACATAACCTTTAGTAGACCCTTATTAATTGCTTTGATAAAATATTTACCTGCGTCTATGCTAGTCAAACTGACGGGTAAACGATCGCCCATACTGGCAATGGTCTCAAACGCCAACCACGGACAAACCGCCTCAGCACCGTAACCAGCAAGCAAAGCAAAGTGGTGAGTTTCGCGCGCAGATCCAGTATCCACTACCAGCCCCGTGCTGGTACGCAAACCTTCGCGTACCAAGTGATGGTGAACTCCAGCACAGGCCAGCAACGCAGGTATTGCCACTCGCGTACTTGAAACCGCCCGGTCAGACAGTATCAATATGTTATAGCCATCCGCAACTGCTTGATCAGCCGCAACTCGTAACGCCTTAATTGCACCCTCACAACCATTCGCGCCCTGCATTACAGGGTAGGTAATATCCAACACTAGGGCCTTGTAGCGTCCTTGCGTTAGGGTGTCAATATCACGCAGCTTAATCAAATCTGCACTAGAGAGTACGGGCTGACGAACCTCAAGACGCAACGATGGGTTCACCTCATCCACACCCAATAGGTTGGGCTTGGGTCCAATAAATGAAATCAGAGACATTACAATCTCTTCTCGAATCGGATCGATTGGCGGATTCGTTACCTGAGCGAACAACTGCTTAAAGTAGTTGTAAAGCACTTTATTTTTATCAGATAGTATCGGCAAAGCGGCATCATTCCCCATGGATCCAGTTGCCTCCTCTCCGGTGGAGGCCATGGGAGCAAGAATAAATTTAATATCTTCTTGTGAATAACCAAACGCCTGCTGAATATCTAGCAAATCCTTCTCGGGTAATTTTTGCTCGACATCCTTATTGCCATTCACGTCACCTAAGTTGCCAAGAAAATATCGTGACTTTTCAATCCATTCTCGATATGGCTTGGCCGTTGCGAGCTGCATTTTTAATTCAGCATCGTCCACAATGCGACCGGCTTGCAAATCAATAAGGAACATCTTCCCAGGCTGAAGCCGCCACTTCTTCACAATTTTGCTCTGTGGAATATCTAATACACCCATTTCAGAAGCCATCAGGACTACGTCGTCATCCGTTATTAGGTAACGTGCGGGGCGCAATCCATTGCGATCCAACGTCGCACCGATCATTCGGCCATCGGTAAAGGCTACAGCAGCGGGTCCGTCCCATGGCTCCATTACGGCAGCGTAATACTCATAAAAAGCACGGCGCTCTTCGTCCATCAAAGCATTGTCTGCCCAAGCCTCTGGAATCAACATCATCATAGCGTGCGGTAACGAATATCCCCCTGCCACCAGTAACTCCAAGGCATTATCAAAGCAAGCAGAATCAGATTGATTCTCCATGATCAGCGGCCACAGCTTTTCCAAATCTGCACCCAGCAAACTGGATGACATGGCTGCATGACGCGCCGTCATCCAGTTGACATTGCCACGTAAGGTATTGATCTCACCGTTATGCGCAATCATATGAAATGGGTGCGCTAAATCCCAAGAAGGGAAGGTGTTAGTGGAGAAACGCTGGTGAACCAATGCTAGCGCACTGACCATACTCTCATCTTGAAGGTCAATATAATATCTGCCCACTTGATCGGCCAACAACATACCTTTATACACAATGGTACGTGCGGACAAGGAGGGTACGTAGAACCCTTGCCCATGCCCGTTAGCGAGCTTACGCACTGCGTGCTCCACAACCTTGCGAATAACAAACAGCTTGCGTTCAAAACTATCCGTATCTGTGCAACTCACACCACGCCCAACAAGCACCTGGCGCACCATCGGCTCTACAGCCTTAACACTTTCACCTAGGCCGTCATTACTTACTGGCACATCGCGCCAGCCCAACAGAATTTGACCCTCCGCGATGATTACGTCAGCAATCACTCGCTCGCATGTGGCACGCATCTCAGTATCGCGTGGCAGGAATAACATACCCACGCCATACTCTCCAGCTGCCGGTAGCAATATGTCTTGCGCCAGACAAAATTTACGCAGCAATGCATCCGGAATTTGGATAAGAATTCCGGCGCCATCTCCGGCCAATGGATCAGCGCCCACCGCACCGCGGTGGGCAAGATTTTCCAATATCTGCAAGCCTTGCCGTACAATATTATGGCTTTGCTTACCCTTGATGTGAGCAATAAAACCTACACCGCAAGCATCATGCTCACGATTCGGATCGTACAAGCCCTGCTGAATTGGCAACAAAGAATATTTCACACGCTGTCCATTATTAATAATACTGCCTCGCAAAAAAGTAATGGCCGCACTGCCATGGCGCCACCTTACATAAAATTACAGCAAAAATTCAAGATGGAAGGTCGGAAATATTACCTTGTCTCGGCTAGAACAGCAACCAGAAGCCAGCATTCGCACAGAAGTGAAACACAAATCCGGCCACCCCAAATTACATTGGCGCAATTAAATGCATACGATCGTAATACCTCACGAACTCAGGGATTTAATTTATTGACTATCGCAACATCGGATAGACTGCTTGTCACGAATAACCCACAATTCAAGTAAACGTTGAATTTTTAACGATATTAACCAAATTAGATGATAAAATTCAAACGTGACTTGAGGTCAATTTTTACATTTTGACAACAGCATTTCTATGAAAAATACAACAATATGGTAGGAAACTTATTCATCATTAGCGCGCCATCTGGTGCAGGAAAAACCACTCTAGTTCAATTGCTGCTGGCTCGTAACAAACAGGTTAGCCTATCGGTTTCCTACACAACACGCACACCACGCCCCAACGAGCTAGGGGGCAGAGACTATCATTTTGTAAGTAATGAAACCTTCATGACCATGCGAAAAAATGGTGACTTTTTGGAAAGTGCCGAGGTGTATGGCAACTTTTATGGCACCTCAACATCATGGATTGAAAAGGAAATTTCAGAGGGACGTGACATTCTGCTGGAAATAGATTGGCAGGGTGCACTGCAGGTACGGCAATCATTCCAAGATTGCATTAGCATTTTTATACTGCCACCATCTTTAACATCCCTAAAGGACCGTCTCCAGGGGCGTGGGCAAGACAGCACAGAGGTCATTTCACAGCGCCTAAACGCTGCAAAAGAAGATATCAGTCATGTAACAGAGTTTGATTATGTTATCATTAACGACGATATAGCCCTCGCCTTAGAGCAACTCAATGCAATTGTTATTGCTGCGGGACTTCAGTGCAGCAGGAAAGTAACACACCACAAAACTTTAATTACCCAATTGCAGAAGGAATGACGCCGTGGCCCGTGTAACGATAGATGACTGTTTGATTAATATTCCAAACCGATTTGAACTGACTCTGGCTGCCGCTTATCGCGCACGTCAATTAGCCAACGGTGCCAGCCACTTGGTAGAGGAATGTAAAGATAAACCCACCGTGATTGCTCTGCGAGAAATCAGTGAAGGTAAGATTGGTCCAGAAATTCTGATTCGCTGACCCATACGGGCTCCCTTCTAATACAAATCAGGGCTCATCTGGTCATACCACATACTCATTCAGCCATTTGGATAAATCTACAGGGCGAAACGCGCACCGACGCAGAGCATCCATGAAACGGCTTGCGCTGTTTTTGTCATCCGCCCACACTTATGCTTTATAGCACCCGCCTTCCATATGCCGCCAATGCTGCCGCTTATTATGCAGCCATTGCCGACCTGCCTTGGGCGGCTTGGCTGGATAGCAGTGGATTGGGGCGCTATGACATCTTGTGCGCTCAGCCAATCACAACACTGGTGACACGCGGCGCCTACACCAAGATAACCAATAAGGCAGGCACACACAGTTTAGCGACAGATCCGTTTGATCTCTTGCGTCAGCAATTAGGGGAGCCTGTCCCAGCAATGCCTGGCATCCCATTTGCGGGCGGCGCATTAGGTTACTGGGGTTACGATTTGGCACGTCGCCTATTTCACTTACCTCAGAAAGCTGATGACTCTAAATGCTTACCAGATATGATGATAGGCATCTACGATTGGGCGATCATACTAGATCATCAAGAAAAAACTGGGTGGCTTGTATCACAGCAACGCGAGCAAGCAACCGCAAAGGTTCTGCCAAATATTCTCGCACGATTGCATAAAAAAAGTGGCCTATTCTCACCAAGCTTTAAAGTACATGGTTGCATTCGTTCCAACTTTACTCGTACTGAATACCAATTTGCATTTGACGCAATACAAAACTACTTACGAGCTGGCGATTGTTACCAAGTAAACATAGCGCAACGCTATGCGGCAAAAGCTTCTGGTGATTCTTTGCATGCATACCTCGAATTGCGTCGCCTCAGCCCAGCACCGTATTCCGCTTTTCTCAATCTTCCACACACACAAATTCTATGCACTTCACCAGAACAATTTATACAGGTACACCAAGGACACGTCGAAACAAATCCGATAAAAGGTACGCGCCCACGCCTTCCCAATTCAAATGAAGACAAAAAAATAGCAGAGGAATTGCTTTGTAGTCCGAAAGATCTAGCAGAAAATCTAATGATTGTTGATTTACTACGCAACGATCTCGGGAAAAATTGCACATCTGGTTCAATTCAGGTGCCCAAGCTATTTAGATTGGAAAGTTTTGCTCAGGTACATCATTTGGTAAGCACGATTACCGGCCAACTTGCAACAAACTGTGACGCCATAATGCTGCTACGTGATTGCTTTCCTGGTGGCTCTGTCACTGGTGCGCCAAAACAACGCGCCCTGCAAATTATAGATGAGCTGGAACCCAATCGACGCGGGATATATTGTGGTGCAATTGGCTATATTGGTTTCGATGGGGACATGGATAGCAATATTACTATTCGCACCCTCGTGTATACCAACCATGAAATCTGTCTTTGGACGGGTGGTGGCATCGTAGCGGACTCCGAAGCCAATGCGGAATATCAAGAAACCCTCGACAAAGTAGCGGCCATGCTGAATCTATTGCAAAAATATGGTGGCAATCTTATAGGCGAACCATAGCCTCTTGCAACTTAACACCATTCTTGTGTCTGCCCTGAAGTGGCATTCACCAAGCCACCAGATCGATGTCAGCTTTATCTATCTGGATCGTTTCGGGTAGAATGTCTATCTCAAATCAAACATACAGCCAAGGGCACCGTCATGTACAAAATTGCACCCAGCATTCTTTCTGCAAATTTCGCCAAACTCGGCGAAGAGGTAACCAATGTCATCGCCTCTGGCGCAGATATCATTCATTTCGACGTTATGGACAATCATTACGTTCCCAACCTCACCATTGGCCCTCTCGTGTGCTCTGCCATTCGCCCAATTACTCAGGCAGTAATTGATGTGCATTTAATGGTTAAGCCGGTCGACCGTATCATTCCAGACTTTGCCAAAGCGGGCGCAAACATTATCTCTTTCCATCCAGAGGCATCCGAGCATATAGATCGCACCCTAGGCTTGATTCGGGAGTGTGGCTGCAAGGCAGGGCTGGTATTCAACCCCGGTACACCTTTAAGCTACCTTGATCACGTCATGGATAAAGTCGATCTAATCCTTATCATGTCTGTTAATCCTGGCTTTGGTGGTCAGAAATTTATTCCGGACGCACTAAACAAGCTGCGTACCGCGCGTCAAAAAATAAATGACAGCGGTCACAAAATCATGCTCGAAATAGACGGCGGTGTAAACACCGCCAACATCGCAGAAATCGCAGCAGCCGGTTGTGATACCTTTGTAGCTGGCTCCGCCATCTATGGTGCAGGGAGGGATACCGATCCAAATCGCTACAACTCCATCATCGCAGTGCTGCGTGCCGAATTAGCGAGATCAGTAAAATAATGCAGCAGGCCACTTTCCCACTAAACATCAGCGCTATTCTAATAGATCTAGATGGGACATTGCTTCATACCGCGCCAGAGTTAACGGCCTCCGCCAATCTTATGTTAGACGACCTCGGTTATCCAGCTGCACCACAAGACTTGCTAACAAGTTACATCGGCAACGGTGTTAGCTGGCTGGTAAAACGCGCACTAACAGGCAGCATGGATACCGAACCCAATGTGGATCTATATAACAAGGCGTTGCCTATTTTTGAAAAGCACTATACTGAATTGCTTTTGCATAGCAAACCTTTTGACGGCGTAATCGCTGGATTGGAAGTCATGCGGATTGCTGGTTTTCGTTTAGGGTGCATTACCAACAAAGTAAAGCGTTACACAGAGCCATTGCTCGCCGGTTCCGGACTCAAACATTATTTCGAAATAATCCTGTCTGGTGACAGCTTAATTGAAAAAAAACCGCATCCCCTGCCGTTGCTGCATGCCGCTAAATTTTTCGGCGTTCCTATAGAGCAGGTTTTATTAATTGGAGATTCGCTCAACGACTCAATTGCGGCACGTGCCGCTGGCTGCCCAGTAATTTGCGTATCGTACGGTTACAATCATGGCGAGCCAGTGAGCAATCTAGATTTAGATGCCGCAATCAATTCCCTGCCAGAGGCAATGGGATTGATTAAAAAATTGCAACCCAGCGACACTAGCACTTAAACAAATGGCAGCAATTCGCCTTACTGTTACCACTCGCATCTCAATGTCACCATACTCCCACTTTTTGAGATAAGATTAACACGTGTCCAACCTCATCTCAGAAGAATCCTTTAACCAGCTTGCCGCGCAAGGATACAATCGCATCCCGCTGATTGTAGAAACTTTTGCAGATCTAGATACACCTTTATCGCTATATCTCAAGCTGGCCAACAAGCCCTACTCTTATCTCTTGGAATCAGTGCAGGGTGGGGAGCGCTTCGGTCGATATTCCTTCATAGGCCTACCAGCCAACACACGTATTGTTGCGCACGACAAACGCATCACACTAACCACCCCAACAGAAGAAGCCACGAAAATCGTGGACAATCCTCTAGACTTTATCAAGGATTATCAGTCTCATTTCAAGGTCGCACCACTCTCTAGTCTTCCCCGTTTTGTCGGTGGACTCGCTGGTTACTTCGGATATGACACTGTGCGTTACATCGAGCCACGCCTAGCTAAGACAAAAAAACAAGACACACTTGGCACGCCAGACATCTTGCTCATGCTTACTGAACAACTGGCTGTAATAGATAACCTATCTGGTAAGTTGACACTTATTGTGTATGCCAATCCAGAGTTGAAGAACGCTTACGCCTTGGCGCATAAACGCCTACAGGAGCTGGTTTATTTACTGCGTCAGCCAGTCAAAATACCCGAGGCACCACACTTTCCCCCTCAGCAAGCCACATCTGAATTTGGCGAAGAGGCCTACAAGCAGGCCGTAGAGAAGGCAAAACATTATATTTTCGATGGCGACGTCATGCAGGTCGTTCCTTCGCAACGTATGAGCCAACCATTCCTTGCCTCACCTCTTAATCTTTACCGTGTGCTGCGCTCCATCAATCCATCACCTTACATGTTCTATTACGACATGGGCGACCACCACGTGGTTGGTGCCTCACCAGAAATTTTAGTCAGGCTTGAAGGTAAAAATGTTACTGTTCGTCCCATTGCTGGCACACGTCCACGCGGAAAAACATCACAACAGGATATTGAACTGGAGCAAGAGCTATTAAGCGATCCGAAGGAGTTGGCTGAGCATCTAATGCTCATAGATTTAGGACGCAATGATGTTGGACGGGTCGCACAACAAGGAACTGTCAAGCTCACAGAGAAGATGGTAATCGAGCGGTACTCTCATGTAATGCATCTTGTATCGAATGTCGAGGGCGTACTTAAGCCTAAACTCGATGCAATCGAAGTGCTGAAGGCCACCTTTCCAGCTGGCACAGTAAGTGGCGCATCCAAGGTGCGCGCAATGGAGATAATCGATGAGCTGGAGCCCTCTAAACGCGGAATTTATGCCGGCGCAGTCGGGTACCTTTCCTTTAACGGTGACATGGATCTCGCCATCGCCATTCGTACCGCGGTTATAAAGGAGGGGGTTCTTTACGTTCAATCTGGTGGGGGGTTGGTCGCTGACTCTGTTCCAGCCAGCGAGTGGACGGAGACACAAAATAAAGCACGTGCCATATTGCGTGCCGCTGAGATAGTGCTATCTGGTCTGGACAGCAATCTCAAATAAGGGATGCTCAATAACTTTTGAGACGTACAACTTTAGCCATCCTATCGCAGACGAAGCCACGCTCTCTTAATTTTAAATTCAATGTCACGAATCTATACGGCAACACTCACCAAGACTGGCACGTGGTCTGACGGGCGATTTAATTTGCGCACTGTACGGTCTATCGTACATGATATGCAATTTCGTTTCAGCGCTTCACTCAGCAAGATATGATCAATACGCAATCCCAAATTGCGACGGAATGCCATCATACGGTAGTCCCACCAGCTATACGATTTATCAGGCTGCTCGAACAAGCGGAAGCTATCCCATAGCCCAAGCTGCTCGAGCGCTCGAAACGCCGCACGCTCTGGCTCGCTCACAAGCACACTACCTGCCCATGCCAATGGATCACAAACATCACGGTCTTCTGGTGCAATATTGTAATCACCTAATAGCACAAGCCTTGGATATTTAACCAATTCGGCTTTCAGCCATTCACATAAGGCATCCAACCACGCCAGCTTGTATTCATACTTATCCGAACCGACAGACTGGCCGTTTGGCACATAAATGCACACCACACGCACATCGCCCAACGTAGCGGCAATCATGCGTTTTTGTTCATCCAAAAAATTGGGTATCCCATAAATCACGTTCTCAGGCACTAGCTTACTAATAATAGCAACGCCGTTATATGTTTTTTGCCCCATAAAAACAGCCTGGTAGCCGGCCTGCTGAAATTCAACAAGCGGAAATTTACTATCTTCTTGTTTGGTTTCTTGCAAGCAAAGCACATCTGGCTGATTAATCGCCAACCAATCCAACGTGTAAGCAAGGCGCACCTTGAGTGAATTCACATTCCATGTTGCAAGCTTCATATTAATTTACTACCGACAAACCACTATGTCGTAACAAGGCTTCAATTGTTGGCTTTCGACCTCTAAATGCCACGAAAGACTTCATCGCATCTCGACTACCGCCAACCGCCAATATTTCATCACGAAAACGAAGGCCTGGCGTCAAATCAAACACTCCGCCTTCCTCAAAGAGACTGTACGCGTCAGCGGATAACACCTCCGCCCATTTATAGCTGTAATAACCGGCTGCATAGCCGCCTGAAAAAATATGTGAGAAGCTATTTATAGAGCGATTGAACACAGGCTGGGCAAGTACCGCAGTCTTGTCACGCACCTCATCCAGCAATTGTTGAACAGTTTGCGTGCCATTCGGATTAAAATCACTATGCAGGCGCATATCCACCAGGGCAAACTCTATTTGTCGCAATGTTTGCAAGCCACTCTGAAAGTTTTTTGCCGCCAACATTTTATCAAATAATGTACGTGATAATTTTTTCTGAGTGTCCACGTGTCTTGTTAAGTTTTGTAGAACATCCCACTCCCAGCAGAAATTTTCCATGAACTGACTGGGCAGCTCAACTGCATCCCATTCCACACCATTAATACCAGATACACCAAGATCCTCAACCTGAGTTAAAAGATGATGTAATCCGTGACCAAACTCATGGAATAGAGTAATCACTTCATCGTGCGTGAACTGCGCACATCTCCCTCCCACTGGGGCAGCGAAATTACAGTTGAGATATGCTACTGGAGTTTGAATACCGGCTGCGACGCGACGACGTGTAATGGCACTATCCATCCACGCTCCACCACGCTTACTGCTGCGTGCATATAAATCAAGATAGAACTGACCTGCCAACCTTCCGTTGGCATCTAAAATATCATAAAACCTCACGGTTTCATGCCACGTGGGTGACGATGCGGCACGAATAGTTAAGTCATATAAATTTTCTGCCAACTTAAACATGCCACTCAATACACTATCTTCTGGAAAATATTGCTTCACTTCTTGCTCTGAAAAATCATATCTTTGTTGACGCAAATGCTCACTCACATAACTAATATCCCATGCCTGTAGGTCTGTTATATTAAATTTTATAAAAGCAAATTCACGCAACTCCGCAAGATCCTTTTCCGCAAATGGTCGTGCACATCGTGCCAAATCACCCAAAAAATCTCGAACCTGTTGCGATGTGTCCGCCATTTTAGTTGCCAACGACAACTCAGAAAAATTAGCGAACCCCAATAGATTTGCTTCTTCTGAGCGCAACTTTAAAATTCTTATGATTAGTGGTGCATTATTCCAGTCTAGCTTGGATTGATCCGTTGCCAGGGCACTTGCAGAAAGCTCGCTGGCTCGAGTGATGTAGGCAGTGTACATAATTTTGCGCAATGCACGATTATCTGCATACTGCATCAGCGGGCCATAAGAGGGTGCCTTCAAAGTAAAAAGCCAACTAGGTTTCCCGATCTCTTGTGCCGCCTCTGCAGCAACCTGACGCTCATCTACTGGAATTCCGGACAAATCTTTCTCATCTTCAACCAACCATGTGAAATCATTGGTAGCATCCAAAACGTTATCCGAGAAACGTGCGCACAAGGCAGACAGCTCCTCACGAATCGCCATGAATCTTGTCTTTTTTTCCTCTTCCAATTCAGCTCCACCAAGACGGAAATCACGTAACTGATTTTCAATAATCCTCTGTCGCGCCTCACTCAAAGAAGAGAATTCTGGACTGGTGTGTATGTCGGCCACTTTCTTAAATAAGGCAAAATTTTGTGCCAATTCAGTGCAATACTGAGTAACTTTAGGTAAGTTCGTATTGTACGCCTCCCGCAGCAACGTCGCGTTCATCACCGAATTCAAATGCGAAATCTGCCCCCACAACCGAGATAGGCGCTCATCAGCATCTATCAAAGGTTGCATAAAATTATGCCATGTGGGAATGGCCTTATCCGCCACAAGTTGTTCGTTCAGTGCGCGACCATCTGTCAAAAGTTGATCAAGCGCCGGAGCAATGTGCTCCGGATTGATGTCCCCGAAACGGGGCAAACTTGAAAAATCAAGCAATGGATTCATATAGTTAAATACTTTGTGTCAATACTGCATAATTTAATACGAAATTCGTCAAAAAACCGATTCAGTCTAGCAATGGGGTACATAAGCCAGCCTTGCAACTTATTGCATAACAGATCAATTGACGAAGCCATCTACTGCAAAAATATCACACAAACACAGTGCGTCATCTTAGCTAAGAATACCCGAAATGAGGCCATTAATTTCAGGACTTTATATGCACTCACAGATGCCCGCTTCCTTTTAATCACGTCGGATGCTTACACAAATACACCAGTAGTCGCCGTTATAGTGTGGTATCTTTGATCGCTGGCAGATTACAAATATCTCTCATCTGCACCCCCTGTTTGGGTCATCTAAGTGGCTACCATATCATTACAGCTAGCCGCCTAAATTTACCCATAAAAAGCTGCACTTCAGAGCCGAGTCCGCCTAATAAAAAATTTGAGGTGCACCATGTCTGATGCAGACACACTCCTGCAAGAAGTTTCCGCTTATCTCAAACCAGAAGATGTGGAGCGCATTAAACAAGCACTCAGTTTCAGCAACAAGGCGCATGAAGGTCAATTACGCAAGTCTGGCGAACCTTATATCTCGCATCCCATAGCCGTCGCTCGCATTCTCACTCCGTTACATCTCGATGCACAAACCATCATGGCGGCATTGCTTCATGACGTGGTAGAGGACACCCATATCAGCAATGCGCACGTAGCTAGCACTTTTGGAAAACCTGTAGCTACGCTAGTTGAGGGCTTGAGTAAACTAGATAAAATTGAATTTCAGACAAAAGAGGATGCACAAGCAGAGAATTTCCGAAAAATGCTCTTGGCAATGGCGCGTGACGTACGTGTTATTTTAATCAAACTCGCAGATCGTCTTCATAACATGCGTACACTAAAGTCAATGTCGCGTGAAAAATGTGAGCATATTGCGCGCGAGACCATCGAGATCTATGCGCCGATCGCCAATCGCCTAGGCCTCAATTCCATACATCAAGAGTTGGAAAATTTAAGCTTTAAAAATCTACATCCAACACGTTACGATATTTTATCCAAGGCGCTAAAAGCCGCCCGCGGCAATCGTCGAGAGGTGGTAAAAAAAATACAAGACGCCATTCACCAACGAATAGCGGATAACAAAATATCTGCACAGATACAGGGACGAGAAAAGCATCTCTACGGCATTTATCATAAAATGCAAACAAAATCACTCACATTCTCTCAGGTGCAGGATATCTATGGCTTTCGTGTAGTGGTCAACGATGCACCCTCTTGCTATCTCGTGCTGGGATTGTTGCATGCGCTATACAAGCCCATTCCCGGTAAATTTAAAGATTACATTGCAATTCCAAAAGCAAATGCTTATCAATCTTTGCATACAACTTTATTTGGCCCATACGGCAGCCCCATCGAAATACAAATTAGAACCCACGAGATGCACAAAATTGCAGAGGCTGGTGTTGCCTCGCACTGGCTGTATAAAACTGCAGAAACGCCACTTAATGATCTGCATACCAAAACCCATCAATGGTTGCAAAGCTTGCTAGAGAGCTTAAGTAAAAGTGATGACTCCATGGAATTTCTTGAGCACCTCAAGGTCGACCTTTTCCCAGATGAGGTTTACGTTTTTACCCCAAAAGGTAAAATTTTAGCGCTGCCCCGTGGGGCAACAGCTGTAGACTTTGCCTACAGCGTGCACACCGATATTGGCAATCGCTGCGTGGCGGCTAAAGTAAATTTAGAACTAGCACCACTACGCGTCGAAATGAAAAACGGTGACTGCGTAGAAATTATAACCGCACCGCACGCTCATCCAAATCCAGTGTGGCTAAGCTATGTGGTCACCAGCAAGGCACGCAGTCAAATTCGACATGCCCTCCAAACAATGCATCTTGATGAATCTTCCGCATTAGGTGAACGCCTGCTGAATCAAGCCTTACATTCACTGGGAATCAATAAGAAAGATATTGGCAGCGTTCAATGGGATAGATTACTCAAAGACACTGGTGCAAAATTACGCCAAGAAATATTCGCTGATATCGCCTTGGGAAGGCGACTTGGTATGGTGATTGCACGTCAACTTGCTCGCCTCGGAGACAGCGTGACTCCAGCACATCATCAGCCTAGCGGGCCGATCATCATCATCGGAACAGAAGGCATGGCAATACACTTTGCTAAATGTTGCCATCCCATCCCAGGAGACCCCATTATCGGCATCCTCAAAAAAGGTCAGGGCTTATTAGTGCACACACACGACTGCCCTGCTCTGCATAAGGGGCGAGGTGGTATGGATAAATGGCTGGACGTGTCATGGGACAAGCGCATCACTAAATCGTTTGAAGTCAACATTAAATTAATTGTAGCAAATCAACGCGGCGTACTAGCCAAGGCAGCATCAGCAATTGCTGATGCTGAATCCAACATTGAGAATGTGCATTTCACCAACGAAGGTGACTGCACCACGCTATACTTTACTCTGCATGTAAACAACCGTATACACTTAGCCAATATAATGCGCAGCTTGCGTGGGATACCTGAAGTTATACGTATCACTAGAGTTAAAAATGCGTCTGCTTAATAATTACCGAAACGACTTTAAAGGCCAATACATAAAAATTTATCGCATAATCGAAACAGTGCCACTATCCACTCTTTAGTCCATGAGTTAAATGTGGCGCAATCACTTGCAACATCTGCGCAAATACTTTTGGATTGCCTGCGCAAATATGGCCACTCTGCAGATAAGAATCGTTACCCTGCAAATCTCCCACCAAGCCACCCGCTTCTGTAATCAATAAACATCCCGCCGCCATATCCCATGGCTTAAGAGCAGTTTCAAAAAATCCATCGTAACGTCCCGCTGCAGTATAGGCAAGATCTAGCGAGGCAGCGCCCGGTCGGCGCAACCCAGAAGTTTTTTGCATCATGTCGCGCAAGATGTTCATATAGGCATCCAAATGCTCAAATTGAGTGTACGGGAATCCAGTTCCAATCAAACAATCAGCCAACTCAATACGCTTACTCACACGTAACCGACGATCATTCAGGTAGGCGCCACTGCCACGCGTGGCTGTAAATAGATCATTTTTGGTGGGATCGTACACCACCGCTTGACTTAACACGCCGTTATGTTGCAATGCGATAGACACGGCATATTGCTGAAAGCCATGCAAAAAATTAGTAGTCCCATCGAGCGGATCAATAATCCAAACATACTCCGAGTCGCCTCTAGCGCCACTCTCTTCTGCTAGAATTGCATGGCCTGGGTAAGCATCCAACAAGGTGGTAATAATGACCTGCTCGGCTGCACGATCAACCTCACTAACGTAATCAGAATGTGACTTCTTTGTAACAGTCAGATGATCCAAGTTACCGGCAGCACGGTGGATCAAATTTCCGGCACGACGAGCTGCCTTCACTGCGATGGTGAGCATGGGATGCATAACGAACCTTTTTAATGAACGGTCGGATTGTTCCGATTCCGTATTTTAGTGCGGATTACACTTTGAACAAACAAGATATTTTAAATAATGTACGCGTGGTACTTAGTCATACCACTCATCCAGGCAACATTGGTGCGGCTGCGCGCGCAATGAAGACGATGGGATTGGAAAATCTGTACTTAATCAATCCACAACGTTTTCCTGACCGCCAAGCAGATGCAATGGCAACCAATGCAATGGATGTATTACAAAAAGCAATCGTGTGCAGCTCACTAGATGAGGCGCTACAGGGCTCTGTTTTGGTAGCAGGAATGTCAGCGCGCGCGCGCGATATTTCACAAGAGGTGCTTACCCCGCACGCCGCAATGCCACTCATGGTTCAGCAGGCAACACAACAGCCCGTGGCACTTTTATTTGGTACTGAAATGTCCGGCCTAACCAACGACGAGTTAACGCGGTGTCACTTCATGGTACGCATTCCCACCAACCCTTTATACACCTCCCTCAATCTGGCAGCTGCAGTACAGCTGGTGTGTTATGAGTTACGCCTAGCCACAGAACAAGAAGAATATATTCCGCCAGACCTAAACCCAGCATCGGCAGAACAGGTGGGTAGATTTTTTCAGCACCTAGAAGAGACTCTTGTTGAAATTGACTTTTTACGCACACAGCAATCGACCAAACTAATGCAGAAGTTGCGTCGTCTATACGCGCGTGCCCGGCTAGAGCAAGAAGAAATTAATATTCTACGTGGCATTTTAACGGCCACAATTGAGTACAATACGCATCGAAAAGACACTATTCAACACAAAAAGACGTCAAACGAGAAAACCTAGGTGCCTTGATGTTTCAATCAATCAAAGAAGACATAAACAGCGTATTTGCTCGTGACCCTGCGGCGCGAAGTACATTTGAAGTAATAACTTGCTATCCCGGATTCCACGCACGCCTAATACATCGAATAACACACTGGCTATGGCACGATACCCAACTTAGATGGCTTGCGCGCTTCCTGTCTCACTTGGGACGCCTGTTGACTGGCATCGAAATTCATCCTGGGGCGACTATTGGACGGCGTTTTTTTATTGACCATGGCATGGGTGTTGTCATTGGAGAAACCGCAGAAATTGGTGACGATTGTACGCTATATCATGGTGTTACTCTAGGCGGAACCTCTTGGAGAGATGGCAAGCGTCATCCCACCTTAGGTAATGGGGTTGTAATTGGAGCTGGCGCTAAAATTCTGGGCCCGATTCATATTGGGGACGGGGCTAAGATAGGGTCCAATGCCGTGGTTGCAAAAAATATACCTGCGGGGGCTACGGCCGTAGGAATTCCAGCACGCATTCTTGATGAAGCCACAAAGATGCCGGGTTTTAATGCTTACGGCATTAGCAACAATCAGAATGATCCCGTGGCTCAAGCCATACACGGCCTACTAGGGCATAGCATAGTTGTGGACAAACGCATCAACCTCATTCTGGAGCACTTAGAAAAAATGGGGGCGGATTTTGCGGAGGAACGGATTGCCGCAGATGGATTTGATCCTAACCACTTAGACAAAGGCATTGAATAAATTTAATGTTGACTAAATTAATTGGGTATTATATCATTCCACATCAGGACCCAATTTAGCTTCTGCTTAAGCTTCAGCACAATTTACAGAACGTACGGTGACCAAAATAGAGTGAAATGAAGATGGTGGTAGATACTTTTGCGCCAGACCTTAATGCACTCTAAAAAGAAAGGGTAATTATGCGACTAACCACTAAGGGGCGCTTTGCCGTGATGGCCATGGTTGACCTAGCGCTACGTGGCAACAATAAGCCAGTGACGCTGGCTAGCATCAGCGAGCATCAAAAGATTTCACAATCTTATCTTGAGCAGCTATTTGGCAAGCTACGCAAACGCAAGATTGTAATTGCGATACGTGGTCCAGGTGGAGGCTATCGCTTATCGCGCCCTGGCACACAAATATCAATTGCAGATATTGTTGTAGCAGTGGACGAATCGGTCGATGCCACTCGGTGTGGCGGAATGGCCAATTGTCACGAAGACAGGCAATGCGTCACTCATGACCTATGGATGGGGCTAAATGAAGCGCTTTACAAATATATGGCGGGAATAAGCCTGCAAGACATAGTCGACAACGCCACCCAATCTAAATCTGAAACCAAGGTGATCGCCATTGATCTAAACTTAGATAAACAAGTGCCAGCTTTAATGTAGTGTGTATTATATTTTATACATGCGTATCTGGTAATCATTGACTTCACGAGACGCCAAACAACTAATAAAGTGATTGTCGCGCCTTTGTCAGCTTAATCTTGTTACCCCTCTAATTATTTGCAGAGCAGCCAGGATTAAAGCGATCATTAGCTTAGTCGGTGGTACAACATAACGACAACTAGCCATAGTCACCTCAGGGAGTTGCCTATTTTTGGGCTTCGCTTTAGACGATAACCAGGAACTGAATTATGACGATAACCCTAACCGAAAGTGCAGCAAAACAAATTCAAGCTCAGCTCGCAAAACGAGGCCGTGGCTTAGCTCTGCGCATCGGCGTTAAAAAAGTTGGGTGCTCTGGCTATGCCTACACATACGATTACGCAGATGAAATACCCACTGGTGATCACCTATTTGAGGCACACAACGCCAAGGTAGTATTTGATGATGCCACCCTGCCTTACATCAAGGGTTCACGCCTTGATTTCGTGACAGACGGACTCAGGCAGATGTTTAAATTCGATAATCCAAACATTGATAGCATGTGCGGTTGCGGGGAAAGCTTTAATCTAACAGGTGAAACGAAAAAATACATAGCGCAAGCATAGGCAAGCACCTTACTTCGACTTTGATGAATTCTCGAGGGTAACCCAAAATGAGCGCAACACTAGAAAATATCGTTAATCAGCCTTACAAACACGGCTTTGTAACGAACATTGAAACTGACGTAGCCCCAAAGGGATTGAACACGGACACCATCCGAATGATTTCTGCGAAAAAAAAGGAGCCCGAGTGGCTACTTGAGTTTCGCTTAAAGTCATACGAAGCTTGGCTAAAAATGGAGGAGCCTGGGTGGCAAAATGTTCATCATCCAAAAATTGACTTCCAGGCCATCAGCTATTACGCCGCCCCCAAACAAAAACCGAAATTAAAGAGCATGGATGAAGTTGATCCTGAATTATTACGCACCTTTGAAAAACTTGGTGTGCCACTGCACGAACGCATGGCGCTTGCCGGCGTCGCCGTTGATGTTATTTTCGACAGCGTATCGGTAGCCACCACCTACAAACATAAGCTTGCCGAAGTTGGTATTATTTTCTGCTCGATGTCGGAGGCCGTTACCGATCACCCTGAGTTAATTCAAAAATATCTCGGCACTGTAATACCGCCCAGCGACAACTTTTATGCCGCACTCAACTCCGCAGTATTTACTGACGGCTCCTTCTGCTATATCCCAAAGGGTGTCAAATGCCCCATGGATTTATCAACCTACTTCCGTATAAATACCGAGGAATCTGGCCAATTCGAGCGCACCCTTATTATTGCCGAAGAAGGGGCCTCTGTCTCTTACCTCGAGGGCTGTACGGCACCTGCATTTAGTAGCAACCAACTACACGCCGCAGTGGTAGAACTCGTAGCGCTAGATAATGCCGACATAAAGTACTCAACAGTGCAGAACTGGTATGCGGGTGACGAGAACGGCATTGGTGGAATTTACAACTTCGTAACTAAGCGCGGCCTAGCCAAGGGTGTCAATTCACGCATATCCTGGACCCAAGTTGAAACCGGCTCAGCAATTACTTGGAAATATCCATCTTGTGTATTGCTTGGAGACAACTCTGTGGGTGAATTTTATTCTGTTGCGGTCACCAATCACTATCAGCAGGCAGACACCGGTACAAAAATGATTCATATCGGCAAAAATACACGTAGCACCATAGTCAGCAAGGGCATCTCAGCTGGCCACTCCAACAACAGCTATCGAGGACTAGTCAAAGTTGCGGCTAGTGCAACTGGTGCACGCAATTACTCTCAGTGTGACTCAATGTTGGTTGGTCAACAGTCTGGCGCTCACACTTTTCCCTATATTCAAGTGGCCAATAGCAGCTCCCAGATCGAACATGAGGCATCAACCTCAAAGATTGGTGAAGATCAGCTATTTTATTTTGCACAGCGCGGTATCGATGCGGAAACTGCCGTATCAATGATTATTAATGGATTTTGTAAGGACGTATTTCAACAATTGCCAATGGAGTTTGCGGTTGAAGCAACTGCATTACTGAGCTTCAAATTAGAAGGGAGTGTCGGATGATTTTAAAGAATAGCAAGATCTTGCTTGAGGTATGCGACTTGCGCGCAACCGTAAATGGCACCGAAATTTTAAAAGGGCTAAACCTAACAGTTAGAAGTGGTGAGATACACGCGATTATGGGCCCCAATGGCTCAGGAAAAAGCACATTCTCTAAAATACTCGCTGGCCACTCCGCTTACGAAATTACAGGTGGAACGGTATTGCTTGAAGGAAAAAACTTGCTAGACCTAGCGCCTGAAGAGCGGGCACGTGCTGGTATATTTCTGGCATTTCAGTATCCCATTGAGATACCGGGTGTCGTTAACAGTCAGTTTCTGCGTCTAACTTACAACACAGTCCAAACACATCGCGGCCACGAAGAGCTTGACCCACTCGAATTTGATGACTTCGTAAGGGAAAAGATGAAGCTACTCGAAATGAATCCCGACTTCCTAGAGCGCAGCGTTAATGAGGGGTTCTCTGGCGGAGAAAAAAAGCGTAATGAAATACTACAAATGGCAATCCTAGATCCACGACTAGCGATTCTCGATGAAACCGACTCCGGCCTGGATATTGATGCCCTCAGAATAGTCGCCAATGGCGTTAACCAGTTGGCCAATGAAAACAATGCCACTATTCTGGTGACTCACTATCAGCGATTACTGAATTACATCGTGCCCGATTATGTTCACGTAATGGAGGCTGGTCGCATCATTAAAACTGGCGGCAAGGAGCTTGCATTTGAACTTGAAACGCGTGGATACGACTGGGTTGGGATTGAGCACGACACCGCGGCAAGGGCAACGGCATGAATTCGCCACAAACCCTTAAGGCAGATTACTTAACAAGCCTGCTAACAGATCAGCCTTACTTGTCGGCCAGCCCGCTAACATACCTTAATGCACTACGTGCGGAGGCAACCGACCGAGTTAGCGCGCTCACCGTGCCAACTCTACGCGATGAAGAGTGGCGCTTTACCGATATATCTATGCTCACAAAAACACCCTTTAAGCCGGTGCGTGAAGCAACAGAGCTAAATGTCATTGATATCAAGAACTTTCATATTGAGGAGGCAATTAGCAGATTAGTGTTTATTGATGGAATTTATGCCCCCCACCTATCTAGTGAACAGAAAAACAAGGGGATCAGCGTCACCCATCTAAAAGCCGATCACTCACTTCACACGGCAACGATCGAGGCGCACCTAGGTCGCCACATCAAATTTAATGACAATGCATTTGCGGCACTTAATACTGCATTCTTAAACGATGCGGCATTGATTCTTGTATCACGCGATACTAAAGTTACGCAGCCAATACATGTACTCTTTGTAGCAACACAGAAAGATACCGCAAACTATCCGCGCCTCTTATTGCTATCAGAATCTAACAGCAAGGCAACCGTAGTGGAAGACTATGTTTCCCTGCAGGATGGCCCTTACTTCACAAACTCAGTAACAGAAATTGTGTTGCTCGATAATGCACATATCAATCACATCAGAGTGCAACGCGAAAGTACGAAGGCTTTTCATATTGCAAATTGTGCAGTCTCTCTTGACCGAGCCAGCAATTATCAGTCTGTAAGTGTCGCTTTTGGTTCACGCATATCACGCTATAATTTAAACCTAAGGTTAGACGAGCAATCTGAATGTGCTGTTGACGGACTGGCGCTAATTTCAGAGCGTCAACTGGCCGACACGCACACCTTCATTGATCATGCAAAACCTCATGCCGTGAGTCGACAAATGCACAAATGCATCGTCGGTGGTAGCGCACACGCAGTATTCAATGGACAAATAATGGTGCGGCAGAACGCGCAGCGCACTGACTCCAAGCAATCTAGTCGCAATCTACTGCTGACTAATAAGGCTCGCATTGACACCAAGCCACAATTAGAAATTTTTGCTGATGATGTAAAATGTACACATGGGGCGACCATTGGTCAGCTCGACAAGGAAGAGGTTTTCTATTTACAGAGCCGTGGCTTATCTGAGCTAGCGGCACGCAATATGCTGACTTACGCGTTCGGGGCAGAAATCATTGAACGCATACCCGTTTCATCACTCAAACTAACACTTGAAAAAACTGTGCTTGAACAAACCACCATCCAGTCATGAGCGTAACTCGTACCGCACAAAAATCCAAAAAATCTCCTGCATTCGAGGTTGAACGTATTCGTGCCGACTTTCCGATACTTAGCCTAAAAGTGAACGACAAGCCTCTAGTGTATCTCGACAATGCAGCGTCGAGCCAAATGCCTCAAACAGTTATTGACCGCCTGACCCGCTACCAGACAACGCAGCATGCAAACATCAATCGTGCAGTGCACTACCTTTCTGAAGTTGCAACCTCAGAATTCGAAGAGGCGCGTCGCAAGTTACAAGCGTTTATTAACGCGAGTGACGAACGCGAAATAATCTTTACCAGCGGCACAACTGATGCAATCAACCTGGTAATGCATGGCTATGGCCGAAAAATGATTGGGCCCGGGGATGAAATTATCTTAACCACTCTTGAGCACCACTCAAATATTGTTCCATGGCAGATGCTCGCCGAAGAAAAGGGTGCAAAAATTCGCATAGTCCCAATCAACGATGCCGGCGAGCTTCTTATAGACGAATATGAAAAACTTTTTAACAGTCGCACAAAGTTTGTTGGCGCAACGCACGTTTCCAATGCTCTTGGGACCATCAACCCAATAAAGGAAATGATTGCATTTGCTCACGCACGGGGGGTACCCGTATTGATTGACGGTGCGCAGGCTGCGCCACATATTAAAGTTGACGTACAGGATCTAGATTGCGACTTCTACGCATTTTCTGGCCACAAACTATGTGGGCCGACTGGCATTGGGATTCTGTACGGTCGTGCCGCAATTTTGGAGAGCATGCAGCCATTCAAGGGCGGCGGGGATATGATCCTATCAGTGACATTTGAAAAAACGATCTACAACACAATCCCTCATAAATTTGAAGCCGGTACTCCACCAATCGCTGCAGCGATTGGCCTGGGTGCAGCGGTAGATTACTTGTCAACAATTGGCATGGACGCGATAGCTGCGCACGAACTTAATCTACTGCAATACGCAACCGAAAAAATAAACTCCCTGCCCGGGGTGCGCATTATTGGCACCGCAAAACACAAGGCTGCAGTACTTTCCTTTGCCGTTAATGGTGTCCACCCTCATGACATTGGTACACTGCTCAATCAAGATGGGGTCGCCGTACGAACGGGCCATCACTGTGCGCAACCAGTAATGCAACGCTTTAAAATACCAGCCACTTCCCGCGCATCATTTGCTTTTTACAATAACATACGTGAGGTCGATGCACTCATCGATGGAATCCGCACCGTACAAAAGGTGTTCACATAATGTCTGACTACAGGTCCCTATACCAGGAGGTCATTCTTGACCACAATAAAAAACCACGTAATTACGGCACAATTGAGCACCCGCAACACCATGCGGTCGGGCACAACCCTCTTTGTGGTGATCACATCAGTGTAGACATTTCCCTGAATGGTGATCGCATCGAAAATATTGCGTTTCAGGGCGAATCTTGCGCGATATGCAAAGCATCAGCATCAATGATGACCGTCTCTGTCAAGGGAAAAACACGCACGGAGACAGAGACGCTAATCCAAGAATTTCTGGCCATGGCGACCGGAAAGTTATCTCACGAAACCTGCCCAAACATCGGAAGGCTCGCCGTATTTTCTGGCATAAGTGATTTGCCAACGCGGGTTAAGTGTGCAATTTTACCGTGGCACACTCTGCATAGCGCTTTCACCTCAGAGGGCACCGCCTCAACTGAAGCAGAGGCAGATCCAATGCATGCCCCAATTGGAGATGCCTAACAAGCCACAAAAATTGCCGCACGTAACCTATGCTCTAACTTTACGGACCAGAAATGCCAAAAATTGCTGAAATAGAGGACACACCAAATCCAAATGCGGTGAAGTTCATGCTCAAGGAGCCACTTACCTGGGGGATATCTCACTCCTACGACAACGCCGAAGAGGCGAAATCCGACACTCTTGCATCTGCACTGTTCAACATTGAGCATGTAACCAATGTATTTTATGTCGACAGCTGCCTGACTATTACACAAGATGGCGAAGCGCATTGGCCGCAATTAGCCCGCCTAATTGCCGTCCCACTCCGTGAGGCACCTGCAGCTGATGCATCCTCAGAAGCCCTAGTTGCTGCAGCGGCAGTTGCGATTGCCGGGCTTAGCCCAGAAGATCAAATACGCTTCGACAAAATCAATCTCATGCTTGACGAGAAGATCCGGCCCTATCTGCGCAAAGATGGTGGCGATCTTCATGTAATAGGATTTTCCGGAAACTTTCTTAGCGTTCACCTCCAGGGCGCATGTGGGTCATGCCCAAGCTCAACATCAAGTACGCTCATTAGCATGACCAGCCTACTTCGGACCATTGAACCAGACATAGAGGTGCTATCCGTTTAGACAAAAATCAAAGTCTGCGTAACCCAAAAAGTTAACACGACGACTTCAGGTGCGCTTAAAATGTGGCCATACGCATATACTTTTACTCCTCATAGGCAGCCTCCATCACCATGCAAGCCCTAACCGCTCCAGACTTATCGACATGGCTCTCAGACACAGCACGAGTCAATCCTACGCTGCTCGATGTACGCGAGCCGTGGGAATTTCAAGCCTGCCATATCCCTGGCGCAATCACGATACCGATGAACGATATCCCAGACAGGCTATCAGAGCTAGATGTGAATCAACCAATAGTATGCATTTGTCACCACGGCATGCGCAGCATGCAAATTGCCGTTTTTTTAGAGCAGAATGGCTTTTCTAAGATTAGCAATCTCACGGGTGGCGTTCACGCTTGGGCTCAGCAAGTTGACAGCACCATGCCAACCTATTAATTAATCACCAACAGGGTGTTATAATATTTTGTGTCGATGTCAACCATGCAAGTTTACATAAAGTTCGTAGCTGTCGCAGAGAGAACGCTCATGGGGCTGATATGAGTGATTGGGTGACAGTTGCCAAAGTTGACGAACTTCTACCGGGTGACTGGCGGGTCGTTGACGTACATGGCGCACAAGCTCTTGTGTGCAATCTAGGCGGTAAGTACTACGCTATCGAAGATGTCTGCACACACGATTCCGGACGGCTCACTGGTGGCGTAATCGAAGGTGATGAAATAATTTGTCCGCGCCACGGCGCACGATTTAGTATCCGAACTGGGGAGGCATTAACCGCACCTGCCTATGAGCCCACTGCCACATTTCCCGTTCGCATCGAAGATAACGAGGTCCAGGTATGTGACGATCGCTGGGATTAAGCGGCACTCGCCCAGGCGCAGATTAACAAAAGTCATGCTCGCTACTGGGGTGAAGTAGTCACAAAGGTTCTAATTTGCGACCAGCTGTAGCTGCTTAATTTAACTCGTGACCACGTACTTACTAGGGAGGCACAGGTGTCCAAACAAAAAAATGTCGAGCACGGCCAGCGTGCCTTCCCAAAAAGAACAAGGGAGACTCAATTACAATGAGTTCAAGGTTTCCAATTTACTTAGACTATGCAGCCACCACGCCGACTGATCCGCGCGTTGTCCAGGCAATGATTCCTTATCTAACCGAAAAGTTCGGCAACCCAGCAAGCGCACACTCTTACGGCTACACAGCACAGGAAGCGGTAGAGCGAGCGCGAACACAGGTGGCTGCATTGGTGAACGCAGACCCTAGGGAGATCATCTGGACCTCCGGTGCAACCGAGTCCAACAACCTAGCACTCAAGGGCGCGACTTTGTTTTATAAGAGCCGAGGTAGCCACATTGTCACTATGAAAAATGAACACAAGGCGGTGCTCGACACTGTATGTGAGCTAGAGCGGCAAGGATTTTCTGCAACCTATCTCGACTCCAAGCCAGACGGCTTGCTCGACCTAGATAAACTCAAGGCAGCACTACGCCCCGATACCGTTATTATTTCAATCATGTATGTCAATAACGAAATTGGTGTAATTCAAGATATCGCCGCAATCGGTGAGATATGCCGTGCACGTGGCATACTGTTTCATGTTGATGCGGCGCAAGCCACAGGGAAAATAGAGATAGATTTACAGCGCCTAAAGGTTGATTTGATGTCATTCTCTGCACATAAAACCTACGGCCCGAAGGGCATAGGAGCGCTATATGTTCGCCGCAAGCCACGCGTACGCCTAGAGGCACAGATGCATGGTGGTGGGCATGAGCGTGGCATGCGATCTGGCACATTGGCAACACATCAAATTGTTGGCATGGGCGAGGCCTTTCATTTAGCGCAACAAGAGATGGTATCTGAATATAAGCGCATCCATACACTCCATAAGCAGCTATGGGATGGTCTGTCCGGCATAGGCGGCGTATGCCTGAATGGTAACGCGAAGGAGCGCGTTCCACACAATCTAAACATCAGCTTCAGCGCTATCGATGGTGATTCGCTAATCAACACAATCACAGAAATTTCCACCTCTAGCGGCTCTGCATGCACCTCGGCAAGCCTAGAGCCGTCTTACGTTTTACGTGGCCTTGGTTGCAGCACTGAGTTGGCACGCAGCTCTATCCGACTCACCGTCGGACGCTTTACAACCGAGGAAGAAATCCTCTGCACGATCGATCTTCTAAAAGATAAAATCATAACATTGCGGGCAAAGCACAAGAGTGCTCATCCCAATCTATAAGTCCACCACTCAATCAGAAGCGAAAAATACACTCATACCATCACAGCTTCAAAAGACAAAGAGGTGGCGCAATTAAAATATACAATCTGTTGAGCAGGATCCCAAGCCGCTGGCTGCATCTAATTGGGGTGCTCATCATCACAGTCGCCCTTTGTGCGGCTCTATACATACAGTACGTGCAGCATCAGGAGCCATGCCCCCTGTGCATGATTCAAAGACTTATCTTTATTGTCCTGCTGGTCTTATTTTCTCTTGTCGCCCTACATAACCCAAGAGGCGGCGGCATAAGAATATATGGGGCACTAATAGGGTTGACGGCATTGTGTGGCGCAAGCGTTGCTGGTCGCCACATCTGGCTTCAACATCTACCCAAAAACGAGGTACCCACCTGCGGCCCAGGTCTAGACTATCTATTAAATAGCCTACCCGCTACAGAGGTGTTACAGGAACTCATACATGGTTCCGGTGAATGCGCGGCCAAAGGGTGGAGTTTTTTTGGTCTTGGTATGCCAGAATGGTCGCTATTTCTGTATACATTTTTAGGGTTGTTGGCAGTAATGGCCTCATTCAAAAGGTAATCCCATTACAATAGCCACACCTCGGGTGCCTAAACGTCTCCGCATAAATTTCCTACGCAATACGGTATACTATTATTCGGCTTGGTATTGCCAAGCATCAATTAGCCAGCCTTGGCTAACAATCTTTTAATAAAAAAACAGGAGTTTGCATATGTCCAAGCAATGGGGAAGTTCACCCGAAGTTACAATCGACACGAAAAAAAAATATGTAGCCGCCCTGCTCACAGAGCATGGAGAGATCACAATAGAGCTTTATCCGCAGCACGCCCCGAAGACCGTAAATAACTTCGTCTTCTTGGCGCGCGAAGGATTCTACGATGGGCTAATCTTTCATCGCGTAATCGGGGACTTCATGATTCAGGGTGGCGATCCAACTGGTAGTGGGCGTGGTGGGCCAGGCTACAAGTTTGAAGACGAGACCAGCGGCAACCCATTGAAACACGGTGTTGGATCTCTCTCCATGGCAAACTCTGGCCCAAACAGTAATGGCAGCCAGTTCTTTATTACACACAGCCCTCAGCCCCATCTAGATGGAAAGCATACGGTGTTTGGAAAAGTTATTGCGGGTATGTCTGCAGTGAATTCAGTCAGTCAGGGTGACAAAATAATGAAAGTCACAATTAACGAAGCATAGTCTTGTGGGTGCCTACCGCCGACAATAGGCTGAGTGGCTCACCACAAGGCGAGCTCAGTCTTTAATAGGCCACTACGCAAGCACAGTGGCCAGCACCACTACCGGTTCGCCTTGTCGCCCAAACCCTTTGCATGCTTAGTGGCTAGCCTGTAAACATCCACAAGATCCTCCTCGCTAACATCAATCACACCATCCATCTGCGTCAACGCCCACTCTATATCAGCCTGCTTTAATGTGGCAAACCCTGGCTGCCCACCCATCAAAACTGTGGACTGCTGATTGACGTGCCGCATTGGATAACATCGTCCTGGTAAAATATTATTTACAATTAACGCAAACACTAGTGAAATTACAGCGTTCGCCAGCACGACAAGCGCAACCCACGACCAGCCCATGGTATTAAACTGTGTGCCATATAAGACCAACGTAAGCGCCGTAGCTGCGCCAGGTGGATGCAGGCAATGCATATACTGCATCATAAATATTGCCAATCCAACTGCACAACCCGCTGCCAACAGTGGATCACCGACGAGTTGACTACACAGCCACCCGGCTAATGCCGAGACTAGGTGGCCACCCAATACGGGCCACGGTTGTGCCATGGGGCTGTGTGGTGCCGCAAAAAGCAGGACCGCCGAGGCGGCTATTGAGGCCAGCATAACGAGGGGATAGTCAGACAACGGAAAATGCTTAAGCGCCAGCCCCAAAAGAAGAATAGCAAGTCCGCCAATCAATCCATTGCGTATCTTCTCTGAAAGCGAAATGGGTGCCACCGTCACCTTAAAAGATGAGAACAGTTCTTTAATATTCATTTCGACCTATCCCTATTCTTATTAGTCTTAGAGGTGCCGCACACGAGACCACCCCCCAAGCTAGCCACCAAACAAATTTATCAATCCATCCAGACCCACAAAGTTAAAGGCATACTTGGCCTGCCCGAGCACCACTGGTTTTGCATGGTAGGCAACACTAACGCCGGCCTGCGCCATCATCTTTAGGTCATTTGCGCCGTCACCGATAGCAATAACCTGCTCTGCACCAAGCTGTAATTCATCTCGGGTACGCACCAGAAGGTCAGCCTTTCCCTGCGCATCGAGGATTTGGCCGAGCACTCTTCCTGTAATTTTACCATCAACTATTTCTAGTGTATTTGCGTGCGCATAGTCAAGGCCAAGGCGTTGCTTGAGTCGCTCCGAAAAAAAACTAAATCCTCCTGACACCAGCATGGTTTTGATGCCGCACTCTTTCAGCTTACTCAACATCAGCTCTGCGCCAAAATTAAGCTGCAGGCGCTCATCATAAACATCCTGCAATACACTCTGCTCCAGACCCGATAACAAAGCCACGCGTCGACGCAGGCTTTCACTAAAATCAACTTCCCCTCGCATCGCCGCCTCGGTAATGATTGATACCTGATGCTTTATATGCATCATATCGGCCACCTCATCGATACATTCTATGGAGATAAGCGTGGAGTCCATATCCATCACCACCAGCCCAAAGTCTGACAAATGTCGACCTGGCTCAATAAAGCCATAATCGATCTGGTTATCGTGGCAATACGCCGACACTGCATCATGCTCGCCGACATCATGAAATCGATAGGCGCGCTCTGATATCTTCTCGGTATAAGAGGCGGTGACCATCCCAGCAAGGACGGTCACATGGACTACAGGGACTGCCTGTGTGCTTTGAATAATTAGATTCATATAGTTAGCATCATTAAACTACGGTGCAAATAAAAAAATGGCTTACCGCTTAAATCATTTCATTGAAAAAATTTTTTATTGCCAGGACACGCTGGCCAACATCCTCATATTTTAAGTCAATTTTAATCCTGTCTTGACCGCTCAGTTTATATTGTCTTTTACTCTGAATCAGCTCAACAATACGCCCCGGGTCCAGCGGTGGATTTGGTAAGAACTGAATTAGGATGGCCTCACTAGAAGCATCCACCTTCACGATGCCGATCTTTTTCGCGGCAATGCGTAGTCGATGACAATCGAGCAACACCTTGGTGGGTGGCGGAATTAATCCAAAGCGATCCACAAGCTCCTGGTACATGTCATCCAACTCCTCTGGCGTAGTGCAATTGGCAAGGCGCTTATACAATACCAGTCGTTGATGAATATCTCCGCAATAATCATTCGGCAAGAGGGCAGGGGTATGCAGGTTGATTTCCGTGGCAACCCCAAGGGGATGCGTCATGTCCGGCTCAAGACCAGATCTCAAGGAGGAGATGGCCGCATTAAGCATGTCCGTATACAGTGAAAATCCTATGCCGTGCATCTCACCACTCTGAGACTCGCCCAGTACTTCACCCGCCCCACGAATCTCTAGATCGTGCATCGCAAGATAAAATCCGCTTCCTAGCTGCTCCATAGCCTGAATTGCATCCAGCCTCTTTTTTGCCTGAACAGTAAGTTCTTCCATGTTTTCTAGTAGCAGATAGGCGTACGCCTGGTGATGCGAACGTCCGACCCGGCCACGTAACTGATGTAACTGCGCCAGTCCGAAGTTGTCCGCACGATTAATGATAATAGTGTTGGCGCTAGGGATGTCAATGCCAGTTTCAATAATAGTGGTACACAACAAGATGTCGAAGCGCTGCTGGTAGAAGTCGCGCATTACCGCCTCCAGATCGCGCTCCCCCATCTGGCCATGTGCAACACGAATGTGCGCCTCGGGTAATAATTTTTCCAATGTTGCTGCCATGCTCACAATGGTGCTTATCTCGTTATGTAGGAAATAGGTCTGCCCACCACGCTTTAACTCACGCAGCACCGCCTCACGGATAACACCTTGATTTCTGTTGCTAACAAATGTCTTGATCGACAAGCGACGCTGTGGCGCGGTAGCGATCACCGAAAAATCGCGCAGCCCCTCTAAGGACATGGCTAGCGTACGCGGAATTGGAGTTGCCGTTAGGGTAAGCACATCTACCTCGGCACGCAAGGCCTTAAGGTGCTCCTTCTGCTGCACACCAAAACGGTGTTCCTCGTCAATAATAATGAGCCCCAGATTATTAAATTTAATACCACTTTTGATTAACTTGTGTGTGCCAATGACAATATCTAGCGCGCCGCTCTCCATATCCTTGAGGACCTGGGCCTGCTCCTTTGCTGAGCGAAAACGCGACAGCTCGCCTATCTTTATGGGCCAGTCTGAAAATCGATTGCAGAAGTTCTTAAAGTGCTGCTCTGTTAGCAAAGTGGTAGGGACCAGGACGGCCACCTGCTTGCCATCCATTGCTGCAACGAATGACGCACGCAAGGCGACTTCTGTCTTACCAAATCCCACATCGCCACAAATCAATCGATCCATAGGCCTGTCACTCTGCAGATCACTAATGACGGCGCCAATGGCGGCCGCCTGATCAACCGTCTCCTCAAAACCAAAGCCTGCAGAGAAGGCCTCATAATCACGAGGTATTAGCTTAAATTTGTGGCCCTTGCGTGTAGCACGCTGTGCGGACCGATTGAGCAACTCAACAGCGGCGTCGCGCACTTGCTCCATGGCACGACGCTTAGCCTTATCCCAGGAGCCACTGCCCAGCCTACTTAACGACACAGATTCCGGCGCACCACCGCTATAACGGCTGACTATATGCAGCTGCGCAACCGGAACATATAACTTATCACCGCCGGCATATTCTAATAATAAAAATTCGTTTTTGCCCTCGCCAAAATCAAGATTGACTAGGCCGCAGTAACGCGCGATTCCATGTTGCTCATGTACAACATAATCACCCAACTTGAGTTCAGAAAGATCACGCAGCATCCATTCGATACTGGTTTTTTTACCCGTGCGTGCAATTCGATTACGTGGCTGGGAGGCGTACAACTCAGTCTCTGTAACAATCGCCAGTCGATCATCTGGCAACACGAATCCGTTTTGCAGCACACCAACAGCAAGCATGAAACGTTCGCTACTCGTAATAAATTGGGTGTAGTTCTCACATGGCACCGGCGCCATACCAAAGTCATGCAAATACTCAACCAATATCTCTCTTCTGCCTGGACTGTCTGCAAGCAAGAGCACCCGCCCGTCATACCCATTCAAAAAATCATGCAACCTCTCTGTCGGCATATCGGCGCGCCGATTAATAGAGACATTCGACATGCTTTGGGTATGACAAGAGGCGGCGGTTTTGTCTTCATTCTCTGTGCCACCTACGCCAGAATCAACTTCCTCTAAATTCTCGATGTGCCTTAGATTATCAACCGCCAAGGGAGACGCGCGATTAGCTACGATGTTAAAACTCTTGAAGCCCTTAACAGCAACAAAGAATCTCTCCGCACTTAAAAATAACTCGTGTGGCTTAAGCAGGGGGCGCTGTGGATCGCATCCAAGCAAGTGATATCTGGACTCTGCATCCTTTAAAAACAATGATATAGCTGTTGAAACATCGTGATGCAGGCATAGCGTTGTATTCACAGATAGGTAGTCAGCGAACGTGGCGGTGTGCTCAAAAAATAATGGGAGGTAATACTCTATGCCGGCAGGCGCGACCCCACGACTAACATCTTTGTAAATACTCACTTTAGATGGATCGCCATCAAAACGCTCGCGAAAATTCTTACGAAAACACTTCTGTCCGGCGTCATCTAGCGAAAACTCACGGGTCGGCAACAGCCGAATTTCTCGTACTGGATAGATGGTACGCTGCGTGTCCACATCGAATGTCGCCATGGTGTCAATCTGATCGTCCAGCAGATCTATTCGGTATGGAATGCTGCTACCCATCGGAAATAGGTCAATCAAGCCGCCCCGCACGCAGTATTCTCCAGGCACCAAAACTTGCTGGACGTGGACATAGCCAGCCAAGGTCATTTGCTCACGAAATTTATTGATATGCAGTTGCTCGCCACACTTAAGGAAGAAAGTGAACGCGGCCAGGTATTCCAGTGGTGGAAATGGGTACAGGGCAGTGGTTATGGGGACAACAATCACGTCGCACGAATGACTGCGGATGTGATGTAGCGCAGACAATCGGTCAGAGATTAGATCATGGTGTGGCGAAAAATGATCGTAAGGGAGCGTCTCCCAATCTGGCAACAGGTGCACACGGAGTCCAGCATCAAAGAAGGAAATCTCCTCCACCAGACGCTGGGCCTCCAGCGCACTGGCAGAGATGACCGCCAACGGCCCATGAAGCTTGGCATACTGCGCCAACGCAAGGGCATCAGATGAGCCATGTAGGTGAGTGTACCGTGGACGGGTATGCAAAGAGGAGAGAAGCATAGGGCTGATATAGTGCGGCTAAATTTCGGGATTGAACATTGTATAGCGATGGGTCCGTGACTTGCATAAATCCTAAATATGCACTGCCCACCTTACGAACCCCCTCAAGGCTGGATTACCCCTCCTCAACGGCAAACAGTCTTCTGTGTTCTTTGATGGCGTAGCGATCCGTCATGCCAGCAATGTAATCCGACACGCTACGGGCACGATCCACCTGCACCGACTCCTGAAATTGTGGCGGAAGCAAGCGGTTGTCGTCCATAAATACTTGAAACAGGTCGCTCACAATGCGGCGCGCCTTTGCACTCATGCGCATCACACGATAGTGCTTATAGAGGTGCGTACGCAGGAAAGCCTTCAGTTCTCGCTGCTTCTCATGCATGTCCGCACTAAAAGCAGCGAGGGTGGGTGCGGCACGCACATCGACAAGATCGCGCACGTCATGCGCTAAAATATTTTTTTCTGTCTCGCGAATTAAATCTGTTGCAAGTGCGTTAATCATGCGCCGTATCGTTTCATGAACAAGTCGACGCTCCACCAGGTCTGGGTAAGACAATCGCACGGCATGCAGATGCTCCACAAATAAACGCACCGAGCTAATTTGTTCCAGCGTAATTAATCCAGAGCGCAAACCATCATCCACATCATGATTGTTATAGGCAATTTCATCAGCCAGATTGGCAATCTGCGCCTCCAGCGAGGGCTGTTGCTGCTTGAAAAAGCGCTCGCCCACCTCCCCCAGCTTCCCGGCATTCGCCAACGAGCAATGCTTAAGAATGCCCTCACGTGTTTCAAAACAAAGATTTAGTCCATCAAAGGCGGCGTAGTGATCTTCGAGCACATCCACCACGCGCAACGACTGCAGGTTGTGCTCGAAGCCACCATAGTCTTTCATGCACGCGTTGAGTGCGTCCTGCCCCGCGTGACCAAATGGCGTATGCCCGAGATCATGGGCAAGCGATATGCCCTCCACCAGATCCTCGTTTAGCCTTAAAAAGCGGGCAATGGATCGAGCGATCTGTGCGACCTCCATGCTGTGAGTTAGCCGGGTACGAAAGAGGTCGCCCTCGTGGTTCACAAATACCTGGGTTTTGTACTCCAACCGACGAAATGCGGTTGAATGAATAATGCGATCACGATCACGCTGAAATTCGGTCCGTCCGAACGGCACTTCCTCACGCTTGACCCTGCCAAGCGTGTTACCCTCCGTTACGGCATAGGGTGCGTATTCAATCATATGACCCGCTAGTTTCTAATGTCTGTCGCAACAACTCAGACTCCGCAACCGAGCTAACCACGGCATGACCTATTTTTTTAAGTAGCACAAAATTCATCTTCCCACCGACCACCTTTTTATCCAACTCCATCAATTGTAGGTACCGATCCACCCCAAGACTGGGTGCAACAACGGGTAGCTTGGCCTGTTCAAACAGGCTGCGAATGCGAGTCACGTCATCCACGCCAAGCCATCCCAAGCGACACGACAGATCAACTGCCATCATCGTGCCAGCGGCAACCGCCTCTCCGTGCAGCCATGTGCCGTAACCCATACCAGTTTCGATGGCATGCCCAAAGGTGTGCCCAAGATTAAGGAGGGCGCGCTCCCCACTCTCACGCTCGTCGGCGGCAACCACCTCTGCCTTATTTTTACAGCTGCGTGTGATTGCGTTCTGCAAAGCGACCTCGTCACGTGCCAACAGCTTCCCCATGTTCTGCTCTAGCCATACAAAAAAATCTAGATCACGGATCAAGCCATACTTAATGATCTCTGCAATGCCGGCGCACAGTTCTCGATCAGCCAGGGTCTTTAGTGTGGAGATATCGGCCAGCACCACCCGAGGCTGATAGAAAGCGCCAATCATATTTTTACCTAGCGGGTGATTAATGCCAGTCTTCCCGCCAACCGAAGAGTCGACCTGCGCCAATAGCGTGGTAGGGATCTGGATAAATGGAACTCCACGCAAGTAAGTGGCGGCGGCGTAGCCTGCCATATCTCCTACCACCCCGCCACCCAAGGCAATCAATGGTGTGCTGCGCTCGCTCCGGCAAGAAAGTAGCGCATCGTAAATTAATCCCAACGTTTCTGCATTTTTGTATTGCTCGCCATCGGACAGCACTACGGGCAACACCTCAACGCCACCCTCTTGTAGCATAGCAACAAGCGCCTCAAGGTACAGCGCTGCGACCGTGGTGTTGGTCACCACCACGACCCGCTTATGGGGCAAGTGCGGCAGCAGTAAATTTGTGCATCCCAGCAGATTGCTGCCTATGTAAATAGGGTAGCTACGCTCTGCCAGACCAACGGTCAATGTTTGCATATCTTTAAATTGGTTACGTCACACATCAACATATCGCCATTCTGTCAAGGCAAAGGGTGGTTACCGACACCAAGTTATGGCGCGCACGGTCATCGCAACCTAAGTCTCTGCGAATACTTTTAACTCATTCTGAAAATTCAAAACCAAGCTATGCGCACTTTGCTTGCCGGTAAGCATAATCAAATTAGCCAGTTGCGTATACAGTGGATCGCGCTGCTCGTACAAGAGCTTTAGTGTGGCGTGCGGATTGGCCACCTGGAGTAACGGCCTGCTTCGATCATGGCGGGTTCTCTGCCAAAGATCATGAATTGAACTCTTCAGGTATACCACTATGCCATTACCGCTCAATGCCGCACGATTTTCTTCACTCAGCACCACGCCGCCGCCGGTTGCCAGAACAACATTATCGAGCGCCACCAAATCTCGAATTACGCCCGCCTCGCGCTGACGAAAACCCGCCTCACCCTCGACATCAAAAATGTGTGGGATATTGACACCCGTACGGCGCTGAATCTCTTCGTCGCTGTCAAAAAAATTCTTTCCTAATTGCTGAGCAAGCAATCTCCCTACCGTGGTTTTTCCCGCACCCATCATGCCTACGAGGAAAATATTACCGGAGTGGCGTCTTGGCTGTACTGCGCTAGTATGATGCATGCCTGAATTGTAGCCGAAAATTATCTCGCCCACTGCTTTCTCAAAGGCGAATCACACCATGCGACATAGCTCAAATTTCCGCAAGCAGCGGGTAAATCTGGCTCACGATGGGTTGCATTTTAGAGTCAAATACAGCAAAATAATTGCCTCGCAATTTCCAACCCAAGAATCATATCAACCCAAGAATCATATGAAGACCCCCCCTGACCGCACTACAAAATTCTGGCTTCTACATAAGGCCTGCGGGAAAATTCTTATGGCAGCGATTGCGCTTTTTCTTGCTGCCCAGCCGCTATCAGCTGGTGCGCAACCAACACCAGAACCCACCCCCATAGATCGATCTAAAATCCTTACTCAGCCCGGTGTTTTTGTTGTATTCACGATGCTCAAACTCTCGCCAAACGGCGGACAGCTGTCAGCACATGAAAAAATGGATCGCGCCTCTGAGATTACAGGGCTCATTGAAAAGTACAAGGGTAGCGTACTCGTCGATCTCTATTTAACTCGCGGCCTGGAAACGGGTTCTGACTTTTTTGTACGTGTGCACGCCTACGAACTCGCCAAGGCGCAAGCTTTTATGCGTGAATTTAGGGCTACCGCGATGGGTCGGCACACCTTCGTCTCCGACACGCTGGTGGGCGTAACCAAGCCACTGAACTACATCACAAAAAATCGGTCCCCCGAGCTTAGTGCCAGCCTCAGCTCAACGACATACGCCGGCGGGGCGCCACGCTACGCGATTGTCATCCCCATCAAAAAGAACGCGGATTGGTGGAACCTATCCTTTGATCAGCGGCTAAAAGAGATGGAGGCGCACACTACGCCAACGCTGGCGTACCTAGCCAGCGTCAAGCGCAGGCTCTACCATTCCACAGGACTGGATGATGTTGATTTTATAACCTACTTCGAAACGAACGATCTTGTCTCATTTAACAATTTGCTGATTGCTCTCGCCTCTGTGCCAGAGAATAAGTACCACGTACGCTGGGGCAGCCCAACCACACTGGGCGCCATCCTTAGCACGGAAGAGGTCGTCCGGGCCCTCGCTGAATAACTTACATTTACCAACCCAAGGATAAGCTGATGGACGAAGAGCAGGCCGTTCTAAAATTCTTCTCTCAAAAAGAGAATCTACCCCTAGCTCTCAGTGTGGCTGATCATGCGGACGGCATACGCCAAAAATTAAACAATGATTTCTGGGTGGCACTCGCTAAACTCATCGCGGCAGACCTACCAGATTGGAACGTAGCCACCACAGAGGACCGCAACTCAACCGAGTGCCTGGTTGGAGTCTGCCTACAACCCAGGGTAGAGCAACAAATCTACCTGCGCCCCATGCTAGAGCAGCAATACCTAGGCAATACTTCGCGCATTTACTATGGATTAACGTGGAACGTCACACCCACGCCCGAACAGAAGCAACTGGGCGCGGTCAAAGCACTCCACGACACTTTCAAGGACGCCGGCTTTAAGAGTAACGACAACTTCTTTGCGTGGCAATGGAGCCATCACCACCCACGCAGCATGGATTTTCTCCTGCGCTTTTCTACGGCAGGAGACTCACTCCTAGGTGAGGTCTATCTTTTAATGCGAGCCATGCTGAATGATCATCTAGATACTCTACGCCTGGCAAACGAAAAGTTACGTGAATCTTCGTTGGCCACCACCGTCTCCGTGGTGTCACTCGACAAGTTGCGCGCCAACATTGAACGCTGATGGTTGTCTTAGACTGGGTTTTCTAATTCGAAAAAGCGGTGCTCCACGCCAAAGTGTTCCGCGACATGCTTGCCCAGAGCTTGTATTCCATAACGCTCGGTGGCATGGTGGCCTGCCGCAATAAATGCCACACCACTCTCCCTCGCCAGGTGCACGTTCTGCTCAGAAATTTCTCCAGTAAGGAACGCGTCCACGCCCAATGCCACCGCCGATTCAAAATAACTCTGCGCTGCGCCAGTGCACCAAGCAATCTTATGGATGATGGTGTCACCCTCCCCGATTACCAGCGGCGTACGGTTCAAACTGTGTGCCACCCTGTTGGCAAGCTGCGTCAACGTTTGCGTTTGCGCCAACTCTCCGTGGCAGGCGATATCCTGTTCGCCGAAGCGTCCGCGCTCAACAAAGTCCAAGCGCATACCAAGCTGAACATTGTTACCAAACTTAGCATGCGCATCCAGTGGAAGATGGTAGGCCAGCAGACTAACGTCATGCCGAAGGAGATGTGCAATGCGCTGCTTCTTGATACCAGTAACGGCCATATCTTCATTGCGCCAGAAGTAGCCATGGTGCACTAGAATAGCATCCGCATTCCACGCAGTGGCTGCCTCCAGTAAGTCCTTCGAAGCTGTTACGCCACTTGCGATACGACAAATCTCCGCCTTACCCTCCACCTGCACGCCATTTGGACAGTAGTCACGGAAACGATCTGGCTCCACTATATCTGCGATGTAATCACGTAAGTCACTAAGCAGCATAACCATCATCCTTGTGTTTCTCAGATTTCAGTCTGGGAGTGTGGGAACAGATTGAGACAGGTGAAGTCAAACTCACGACGGGGATGGGGCTGCGTTAATTCTTTAGCTCGATACTCTTCGAATCTTTAATCATCCACCCCGCCACTATGACGCCCACCTCATAGAGCAGCCACAGTGGGATAGCAAGCATAAACTGTGACACCACGTCTGGCGGAGTGAGTAGGGCGCCCAAGATAAACGCACAAACAATCATGTACGGCCTCACCTCTTTGAGCTTGGCGATGCTCACCATGTCCAGCTTCACCAATACCACAACCGCTACCGGCACCTCAAAGGTGGTGCCGAATGCGAGGAACATTCCCATTACAAAACTTAAGTACTTATCAATATCGGTCATGACCGCAACCCCTTGCGGGGCGGCGCCACTAAAAAAACCAAATACGACGGGGAACACTGCAAAATAGGCGAACGCCATCCCCGCAAAAAACAAAACGACACTGGCCGCAACAAGTGGCAGCATCAAACGCTTCTCGTGTGCGTGCATACCGGGTGCAACGAAAAGCCATGCCTGGTACAGGATGTAGGGCAACGAAATCAGGAACGCGGTCATCATCGCCACCTTGAGTGGCACAAAAAATGGGGTGATAACATCAATGGCAATCATCTTCCCGCCCTTGGGGAGCTTCGCGAGCATGGGCTCCGCAAGTAACGCGTAGAGATCGCCAGCCCACGGAACCAGACACACAAACACCAGCAGCAGCCCTCCAAATGCATACAGGAGACGGGTGCGCAATTCGAGCAGGTGGGAGATAAAGCTTTCGCTGGTGCCCATTAGTCAGGGGAAGATATTTTTTGCTCGGGCGGGGATTTCAACTCGAACTGGGCTTGCTTAGATGGAGGCACGAGGCCATGCGGCAGCTTCGACGCAGACTGATCATTCGCGTCAGTCTTTGGTTCTGCCGTCTCTCTTAATTGGCGCGCTTTTTCCTCTTGAACATGAGCAACGCGTGCGGCTTCTTGTTGAGCGTACAGACTGCGTGTCGCCTCTTGGTACGCCGACGAGAGCGACTTAAACTCAGCCTGCTCTGGCGAGATCACACCACCCGCGTCAGCCGGAATAGCATCGCCATCCTTCTGGCTGACCGCTGAGAGCCTGGCCTGCTCGGTAATGCTTGGCTGCTCGGCAGGCTCCAGCCCTGAATTCAGCTGTGACTGCAGACTGATACCTTCCTTGGCCTGCTCAACCTGCTGACTGAGGGACTGGGTAACTTCTTGCGCATGTAAATTGAGTGTTTGAGTGACCTGATTGACCGCATCCTCGGCGGCCTTATATTCGTGCTGCACCTTGGCCTGCAGTTGCCGCAACTCCTCGATCCCTATGTCGCGAGCTATGTCAGCCTTAACGCTACTGATATAGCGCTGCCCGCGACCCAGGAGGTGGCCAAGGGTGCGCGCCACCTTTGGTAGGCGCTCTGGGCCAATAACAATGAAGGCGACCACGGCGATCACCATCATCTCGGAGAAATTAACGTCAAACATAGCTACCTAACCAATCTATGCGTTGGTGTGGGTCTTATCTTTAACTTCGCCTTCAATGGTTTGCCCACTTTGCTCAACCTGCTTATGGATGTCATCTTTGGCGACCTCTGGCTCGGAGCGCATGCCCTCCTTGAAGCCCTTCATCGCACCCCCAAGATCGCTACCCATGTTGCGTAACTTCTTGGTACCAAAGATAAGAATAACGACCAACAGTACAATCAACCAGTGCCAAATACTAAACGAACCCATTTTTTTCTCCTAAAAAGTTTGAATGGCGCTAACTCCGCCGCACCATGGGTGGTATGTCGTCCCCACCTATCACATGAATGTGTAGGTGAAACACCTCTTGCCCCCCGCCCCTGCCAGTGTTAATGACGGTACGAAAGCCGTTGCCTAGCCCCTGCTCTTTCGCCAACCGAGGTACCAATAACAACATTTTCCCCAGCAACATCATATGGCTATCGTTGGCCTCCTGAAGTGAGGCCAAGTGCAGCTTAGGGATCAACATAAAATGCACCGGCGCAACCGGATGAATGTCATGAAAGGCAAGCAACTCGTTGTCATCATACACCTTCCTGCAAGAAATATCACCGCGAAGTATCTTGCAAAAGATGCAGTCATCCATTTTTTCCTCGCCTCCATTTATTGCAATCGGACCCGAATGGTCGTCCAACTCACGCCGCACCAAACTATCTCAACTATTGGTCTTATTTTGTCTTGCGACCAGCCTTTTCATCAAGCCCGGAGGTGCCCGCACGTCGCGCCAACTCCATCAGCACATCGCCCACACTCAGGCCATGCTGTGCCAACAGAATCATACTGTGAAACCACAGGTCGGCGGCCTCGCAAACCACGTGCTGCCTATCACCTCCTTTGGCGGCCAGCACCAACTCAATCGCCTCCTCACCAATCTTTCTCAGAATGGCGTCATCGCCATCACGAAACAGCTTGGCGACATACGAGTTCTCAATAGCGACACCCTTGCGCGCCACTATTGTTTCCATCAACTTCTTCAAGATATCGTCGCTCATCGTTTCATCACTTCTTCTTATAAATCTCATCTGGTGCTTTAAGGACTGAGTCAACCGCCACCCACACCCCTTTATCTAGTTGGCTAAAAAAACAGCTTGCCCGCCCGGTATGGCAAGCAATCCCGCCGGCCTGCTCGACCTTCAGCAATATCACATCGCCATCACAGTCAAGATACACTCCACGCACTTGCTGAGTGTGACCAGACTCTTCGCCCTTGTGCCAAAGCTTGCGACGCGAGCGCGACCAGTACACTGCCCTACCAGACTGAACGGTAGCCTGCAAGGCCTCGCGACTCATCCACGCCATCATCAGCACGGATCCCGTGTGGGCATCCTGCGCAATCACTGGAACTAGACCGTCGTCCGTCCAGCTCACCTTATCCAACCAGCTGTCGTTCATAGCCGCATCTCAATACCCTGTTGTGCCATGTACTGCTTAGCTTCTTGTATTGTGTACTCACCGTAGTGAAAGATGCTAGCCGCAAGTACCGCATCTGCACCCCCCAACTTCACGCCGTCCACCAAATGCTGCAAGTTACCCACACCGCCGCTGGCAATCAGGGGAATCCCCAGGACATCCGTCACCGCACGGGTTAGCTTCAGGTCAAATCCAATCTTGCTACCGTCACGGTCCATGCTGGTCAGCAGGATCTCTCCCGCACCCAGGGTCTGCATCTTTTCAGCCCACTCCACAACTTCCAGCCCGGTGGCTTTGCGCCCGCCGTGGGTAAAAACCTCCCAACGATCAGGTTCAACCTGCTTGGCATCTATCGCCACCACTATACATTGCGAGCCGTAGCGCCCTGCCGCATCTGCCACCAGCTTCGGATTAAGCACAGCGGTAGTATTAATGCTCACCTTGTCCGCGCCCGCGTTCAGGAGGTTGCGCACATCCTCCACCTGACGCACCCCGCCACCCACGGTAAGAGGAATAAATATCTGCTCGGCCACCTGCTCAATAATACGAAACAAGATGCTTCGATCGTCAGAACTGGCGGTAATGTCAAGGAAGGTAATCTCGTCTGCGCCTTGCTTGTCATATCGACGCGCGATCTCTACCGGGTCACCTGCGTCCCGCAGCTCAACAAAGTTTACGCCCTTGACCACACGACCAGCGGTGACGTCTAGGCAAGGAATAATACGTTTAGCCAGCATAATTTTAAGTGATCACAGAAGATAAGCTGGGGTCTCGATTGTCACACCCCTAATTTTCAGTCAGCTTATCCGCCAATATTTGCGCCGCCGAAAAGCTCAAAGTATTTTCGTAGATGGCTCGGCCAGTTATCGCACCCACGATTCCGTTATGTTGTACCGCGCACAACGCACGCACGTCTTCGAGGTTAGTGATTCCACCACTAGCAATGACCGGGACGGTCAGCTCACGAGCCAGCTCCACTGTGGCTGGAACGTTTACACCGGACAGCATTCCATCGCGTCCGATGTCGGTAAAGATGATTGCCTCAATACCGTACCCCTCAAAGCGCTTAGCCAGATCAAGCACGTCATGTCCGGTCACCTTTGACCAGCCATCCACCGCCACCTTTCCTGCGTTGGCGTCTAGCCCCACCATAATGTGGCCTGGGAAGGCGTCACAGGCCTCGTGCAGAAAACCTGGTGTCTTAACGGCTGCTGTGCCTATTATGACATAGGCTACCCCAATATCGAGGTAGCGCTCTATCGTCTCTAGGTCGCGAATACCGCCGCCCAGCTGGATCGGCACGTCCGCCCCGACTCTCTCCACAATGGCGCGCACGGCCATCTCGTTCTTTGGCTTTCCCGCAAAGGCACCGTTCAGGTCGACCAGGTGCATACGTCGCGCGCCCTGCTCCAGCCAATGCCGTGCCATCGCGGCAGGGTCTTCTGAAAAAACTGTAGCACCCTCCATCACACCTTGGCGTAGGCGCACACAATGGCCATCTTTTAAATCAATCGCAGGAATAATTAGCATGTCATTACCATCATGATTACGAACAAAAATTAAATTGGGGCCCAATTCACAAAATTTTTCAACAGTCGCAGCCCGGCGTCCTGACTCTTTTCTGGGTGGAATTGCACGGCAAAAAGATTGTCACGCGCGACGGCACAAGTAAACGCCTGCGGGTAACAGCTGGTCGCCTGCACGAGCTCCGTATCTTTGGGACATACATAGTAACTATGCACAAAGTAAAAGCGTGCATCCTGATCTATCCCTTTCCACAGGGGGTGGCCTCCATGGTGCACCTGATTCCAGCCCATGTGCGGCACCTTGAGCTTGCCATGCTCCGCATCACACAGGTTGTTAGCAAAACGCACCACACTGCCAGGCAAGATACCAAGCCCAGGGGTGTCGCCCTCCTCGCTGTGCTCGAACAACATCTGGAGGCCGATGCATATACCCAAAAAAGGCTTTGTACGCGCTGCATGTAACAAGGCGGCACGTAGTCCACGCGCCTCAAGTTCGCGAATGCAATCAGGCATTGCACCCTGCCCCGGAAAGACGACGCGCGATGCGCCAAGAACCTCTTGCGGATTGTCAGTTACCACCACAGACGCGGCCGGAGCAACGGCCTGCAATGCCTGCCTGACCGAGCGCAGATTGCCCATACCGTAATCAATTATCGCAATGTCTACCATTGGGTGTGTGCGTGAGTTCTACAAGTGCAGCGCCGTCACAGCGTGACGCTATTCAATTCGATCTGTCGTCCTTTGTGGGTCACGCGTGCTCGACCTCGATTAAATCTTTGTCTTAAATATTTTTACAGCGCCTCACAACGTACCCTTAGTGGACGGCACCATCCCTGCCATACCAGAATCCGCCTCCAGCGCCATGCGCAGAGCGCGACCAAATGCCTTGAACACAGTCTCCGCCTGGTGGTGGGCATTCTTGCCGGCCATATTGTCAACGTGCAACGTCACTAGCGCGTGATTGACGAAGCCTTGGAAGAACTCATGGAGCAAATCTACATCAAAATCACCTATGTTGGAGCGCACAAATTCCACATTAAAGACTAGGCCAGGGCGGCCCGATATGTCCAACACCACGCGCGACAAAGCCTCGTCTAGAGGCACGTAGGCGTGACCGTAACGACGCAGGCCCTTCTTGTCTTCCAGCGCCTGATTGAAGGCCTGACCGAGAGCAATCCCGATGTCCTCAACGGTGTGGTGCGCATCAATCTGTAGGTCGCCCTTAGCAAAAACATCTAGGTCGATCATGCCGTGACGCGCCACCTGATCAAGCATGTGCTCCAGGAAGGGTAGCCCGGTATCGAATTTAGCCTTTCCGCTACCATCTAGGTCTAGCTTGATGGTGATCTGAGTTTCCAGTGTGTTACGAGTAACTTGCGCACTACGCATAATTTTTCCTAACAAATAAATCTAAACACATTGCCGAACGCTTTCCTGTAGCGCCTGAACGAAACACTCATTCTCTTGTGGCGTCCCTATCGTGACACGCAAGCAGTCAGACAACAGCGGGTGAGCCCGACTCAAATCCTTGATCAACACGCCACGCTCTTTTAGCCCTTGAAAAATTTTTCCCGCGTGTCTCACACGAAATAAAATAAAGTTGGCAGCGCTTGGGTAGGGCTGAACGCCGTCTATCGCCTCCAGGTGCTCATACACCACCACCCGATCACGCTTGATTTGCTCGGCCTGAGACTGCAGCACATCATGACTCCGCAACAACTGCTTTGCCACCAACTGCGTCAGTACGCTTATATTATACGGCAAACGAAGCTTTTCCAACTGCCCCAACCATGTCTTGCTGCCCGCCAAAAAACCCAAGCGCAGACCGGCCATGCCGAGCTTCGAAAAAGTTCGCATCACCAAGAGATTTGGGTGATGCTTAATCATTGGCAAAAAACTGCTGTCAGCAAAGTTATAGTAGGCCTCGTCAACCACCACCAAGCCTGGTGCGGCTTCTATGATCCTGGCCATCGCTTGCGCGTCAAATAGGTTCCCGCTGGGATTGTTCGGGTAGGACAAGAACATCAGCGCGGGCTGCTGCTGCTCAATAGCAGCCAGCAAGGCGGGGACATCCAGCGTGAAGTCGTTCGCCAAGGGAACGCCAACATACTGCATGCCAGTAAAGGCCGCTATCATCTTATACATCACAAACGAGGGCTCAACACTAAGCAGCACGGCATTTTGTTTGGCGGTCGCTAGTGCGAGCAACTGGATGATCTCATCCGACCCATTTCCGAGCAAAATATCCAGATCACGCGGCAAGTCGATCGCCGTACGGATGACATCCTTTAGGCTGCGGGGGTCGGCGTCCGGATAACGGTTGATGGCAGCACCTGCGGCCAAGCTAGCGATTTGCTCACTCAGCCATTGCGGGAGAGGGTAGGGGTTCTCCATCGCGTCCAGCTTAATCATGCCCACGCTATCTGGGGTGCTGTAGGCCTGCATATCAAGCACCTCTTGACGCAGCAAGCTATCGGGTGTTGCGGTGCGGCGGACGGAAGACATAGATCATTAGCACTGTAAGATGCCGCCATCTTATCCTAATCACATCGCGCGCCTCCATGAAATTTCATCGTCACGAGGGCGTAGTTTTAAGCGTATTCTGCCGGTAGGGACCGGCCCCCACCCCTAATACAACAAAGAATTGCCAAAGCCGGCCGGCTTCCGTATAATCAATGCCTTCAATAATTTTGCACGAGAAACTTTCAAGGGATCACAATGGCAAACACCGCACAAGCTAGAAAACGCGCAAGGCAAGCGAACAAGCAGCACGAACACAACTCCAGCCTGCGCTCTGAGCTACGCACTGCAATTAAAAAGGTGGCGAAGGCTATCGAAGTTGGCGACAAGGCCGCCGCACAGAAGGTGTTCATTGAGTCGACCAGCATCGTAGATTCAATTTCTGACAAGAAAATTATTCACAAGAATAAGGCCGCTCGCCATAAGAGCCGCCTGTCGGCTGCGATAAAAGCAATGGCATAAGGCGACAATCGCGCCCACACGAGCCGGCAGCAGATGTTGCCGGCTTTATATTTTTATCCCCACATTGCTCCTCCTACTTTAAAGTCACCCACGGCAAACACCCAACACGACCAGTCGGCCACTCACATACTGGCGGGCGCCAATGAGATATGGTATAAATTTATTTTTGTGCAACCCGGACCACTTGGCCTAACGTACACACCCCACCAAACCCGAGAGAATGGCGGCTCTGTCGCCCGATACCCACTATGTCACACTTGATGAACACCTACGCTCGTTTGCCGATTACCTTCACACACGGTGAGGGTGTTTGGCTGTGGGGCAGCGATGGGAAGCGCTACATGGACGGGCTCGCCGGTATCGCCGTCAACACGCTGGGGCACGCGCACCCGCGCCTAACCGCGGCACTCACCCAACAGATAAACAAGCTGATGCACGTCTCTAATCTGTACCAGATAGACGAGCAGGAGGCCGTAGCTGATCAGCTGTGTGAGCTATCCAAGATGCAGGAAGTGTTTCTGTGCAACTCCGGCTGCGAGGCCAACGAGGCGGCGATCAAACTGGCTCGCCTGTACGGTCACCAGCAGGGCATCGAAAACCCCGCCATTATCGTGATGGAAAAGGCATTCCATGGTCGCACCCTGGCCACGCTATCGGCCACCGGAAACCGCAAGGTACAAGCGGGGTTCGAGCCGCTAGTAACAGGTTTCATACGCGTCCCCTACAACGACCTCGACGCCATAAACCAGGTCGCCAACAACAACCCAGACATTACGGCGGTACTAGTTGAGCCCATTCAAGGTGAGGGTGGGATTCGCACCCTGGACGTCCACTATCTCGAGCAATTACGCGGCATATGCGACCAGCACAACTGGCTGCTGATGCTGGACGAGGTGCAGTGCGGCATCGGTCGCACCGGAAAATGGTTCGCACACCAGCACAGCAGCGTCCTGCCGGACGTGATGACGCTTGCCAAGGGAATGGGCTCCGGCGTACCAGTTGGCGCCTGCCTGGCGGCTGGCAAGGTGACCGGGACCTTCAAGCCGGGTAACCACGGCTCCACCTTTGGTGGCAATCCTCTGGCGTGCGTGGCGGTGCTCACCACGCTAGATGTAATTCAGCAAGACCGCCTAGTGGCGAACGCCGCCACAGTGGGCAGCCTCATACAGCAGGAGCTACGCACGCGCCTGACGACGGTGGCTGGCGTGGTGGACATCCGGGGACAGGGTCTAATCATCGGCATCGAGCTGGACAGGCCATGTGGTGACCTCGTTAATCAGGCCCTGGCGCAGGGCTTGCTGATCAACGTTACCGCCGAGAACGTTATCCGACTACTGCCGTCGCTGGTGCTTACCTCGTCTGAGGCTCTACAATTGCTAGACAAACTGTGTCCGCTTATTGTTAACTTTCTGACACAGGACGTATAACATGAGCATCAAACACTTTCTGCAGTTTAACGATCTCTCCCGTGCGGAACTTGAGCATATATTTGTCCGCACGCAGATCATCAAGCAACGCTTCAAGGCCTACCAGACCTACCATCCCCTCGTGGACCGCACGCTGGTGATGATCTTTGAGAAAAGCTCGACACGCACGCGCCTGTCGTTTGAGGCCGGGATGCAGCAGCTCGGTGGCAACGCCATCTACTTAAACACGCGCGACTCTCAGCTGGGGCGCGGCGAACCGGTGGAGGACGCGGCACAGGTAATCTCACGCATGAGCGATCTGGTGATGATCCGCACCTTCGAACAAGAAATTATCGAGCGCTTCGCCGCACACTCGAGGGTGCCAGTAATTAATGGCCTGACCAACGAGTACCACCCCTGCCAGATACTGGCCGACATCTACACGTACATCGAGCGGCGCGGATCCATCCAAGGAAAAACCGTGGCGTGGATTGGGGACTCGAACAACGTTTGCAACACCTGGCTCCAGGCGGCGGAGGTGTTTGACTTCAACGTGCACGTATCGACCCCGCCAGGCTACGAGGTTGAGCCAGAGCGCGCAGGACTTTTGGGTACGGTGCACTACAAGGAGTTCGCGGATCCGATGGAGGCGGCACACAATGCCGACCTAGTTACTACCGACGTCTGGACGAGCATGGGCTTTGAATGCGAAAACGACGTTCGACGCAAGGCGTTCTCGGACTGGATTGTGGACGTGGAGATGATGTCCGCCGCGAAGTCGGACGCTCTGTTTATGCACTGCCTTCCCGCCCATCGCGGCGAGGAGGTTGACGCGGAGGTTATCGACGGTCCGCAAAGCGCGGTCTGGGACGAGGCAGAGAACCGACTGCACGTACAAAAAGCGCTCATGGAGTACCTACTGCTAGGTACCGTGCATAACTAACATCGCAATGTGGCCGCGTGTGCGGCGGGCATCACCAACCATTCATTAGATAGAGAAAAAGACATGAGTGAAATCAAAAAAGTTGTTCTCGCCTACTCTGGCGGGCTGGACACCTCGGTAATTCTCAAGTGGCTGCAGGACACCTACCGGTGCGAGGTGGTGACCTTCACCGCCGATATCGGGCAGGGCGAGGAACTTGAGCCGGCACGTAAGAAGGCCTTGCAGCTAGGCATCAAGTCAGAAAATATTTTTATCGACGACCTGCGCGAGGAGTTCGTGCGCGACTTTGTGTTTCCGATGTTTCGTGCCAACACGGTGTACGAGGGGGAGTACCTGCTCGGCACCTCGATCGCACGCCCGCTAATCGCCAAGCGCCAGATTGAGATCGCACAGAAGAGTAATTCCCAGGCAGTGTCGCACGGCGCCACCGGCAAGGGAAACGACCAGGTGCGCTTTGAGCTCGGTTACTACGCGCTCAATCCGTCAATCAAGGTGATCGCGCCGTGGCGCGAGTGGGACCTGCTCTCACGTGAAAAGTTAATGGCCTACGCCGAGAAACACGGCATCCCCGTGGACATGAAGCACAAACAGGGCGGCTCCCCCTACTCCATGGACGCAAACCTACTGCACATCAGCTTCGAGGGTCGTCACCTAGAGAACCCCGCCGCCGAACCAGAGGAGAGCATGTGGCGCTGGACGGTGTCGCCGGAGAAGGCCCCCGACGACGCCGAGTGCCTCGACATCGAGTTCGAGCGCGGAGATATTGTCGGCCTCAGCGGGTCACGCATGAGCCCGGCCCAGGTGCTCACCAAGCTCAACGAGCTGGGTGGCAGGCACGGCATCGGTCGCCTAGACCTGGTCGAGAACCGCTACGTCGGCATGAAGTCACGCGGCTGCTACGAGACCCCGGGCGGCACCATCATGCTCAAGGCGCACCGCGCCATTGAGTCGATCACCCTAGACCGCGAGGTGGCACACCTAAAAGATGACCTGATGCCACGCTACGCCAGCATGATCTACAACGGCTACTGGTGGAGCCCAGAGCGCCAGGCGCTGCAGGTACTCATCGACCACACCCAGAAAAAAGTGAATGGCTGGGTGTGTGTCAAGCTCTACAAGGGCAACGTCATCATAGTGGGGCGCGACTCGAAGACCGACTCGCTATTCGACCCGAGCATCGCCACCTTTGAGGACGACAAGGGCGCGTACGATCAGAAGGATGCGGCCGGCTTTATCAAACTGAACGCCCTGAGGATGCGCATCGCGGCAAAGCTGGGTGGCGGCTAATCACGTCACCCCAGCCAGCATTAGCGCCCAACTCACCCACACATAAATACACACGGAGAAGAGTCTATGACCCACTTCAACAACGTCAGCATCGTCAAAAAGGCCAACGTCTTCTTCGACGGCAAGTGCGTGTCGCACTCCGTCCTATTTCCGGACGGCACACGCAAGACCGTTGGTGTCATCATGCCGGGCAGTCGGCTCACCTTTAACGTTGACAGCGCGGAGCTCATGGAAATCACTAGCGGCACCTGCACGGTCAACGTGGCAGGCAGCTCTGGTGCACAAACCTACACCGCCGGCATGCAGTTTTCTGTGGCCGCCAACGGCAGCTTCGACATACACGCGCAAGACACGGTCAACTACGTCTGCAGCTTTGATTAAGCAACTATTATTGACCGTCATCTCTTAAACTCACCAATCACCCTCGTGCGCCAAGCTAACGCTTACACCACCAGACCAAAGGAGACCGGCAATGCCATCATTTGATATCGTGTCAGAGGTAGACAAGACAGAGGTTAAGAATGCCGTCGAGCAGACAAACAAAGAGGTCGGCACACGCTTTGACTTCAAGGGTTCGGACGCACGCGTGGAGCAGTCAGAGCTGGTGCTCACCGTGCACGCTGACAACGAGTTCCAGGTAGAGCAGGTGCAGGTCATTCTCAACACCAAGCTAACGAAACGTGGCGTGGACATCAAGTGCCTGGACATAAGTGACACAATCAACAAGGTGAGCGGCAATAAGGTCAAGCGCTCCTGCACGGTCAAGATTGGGGTAGAGATGGAGCTCGCCAAAAAGATTGTCAAGGTCGTCAAGGACAGCAAGCTCAAAGCGCAGGCCAGCATACAGGGTGACGTCGTCCGCATCACGGGCGGAAAACGTGACGACCTGCAGGCTGTGATCCAGTTAGTTCGCAGCTCGATCACCGACTTCCCGCTGCAGTACCAAAACTTCAGGGACTGACCAGAACACCCTCACCCCAAAGACTGGCGGCATGCCCCACACCCTACCCCATAAAAACAAAGGGCCGCGCGTGGCATCATTTGCACATCGCGTCGTCATCTGGCAACAACAGCACGGACGTCATAGTCTGCCCTGGCAAGGGGCAGACGCCTACCGCGTGTGGCTATCCGAAGTCATGCTGCAACAGACACAGGTCAAGACCGCCACCCCCTACTACCTACGATTCGTGGCACGCTTTCCGAGCATCAAGGCCTTGGCCGCCAGCAGCGAGGAGGACGTGCTGACACACTGGAGCGGCCTGGGCTACTACTCGCGTGCGCGTAACCTGCACCGAGCAGCACAGCAGATTATGGAACGACACAAGGGGGTCTTCCCCTCCAGCTTCGAGGAAATGGTCGCGCTCCCCGGCGTCGGTCGGTCCACCGCCGGCGCGATCAGCGCGTTCGCATTCCACGAGCGGCGCGCGATTCTCGATGGCAATGTTAAGCGAGTGCTGGCACGCCACTACGCTATCGAGGGTCACACCGGTGACAAAAAAGTTGAGGGCCTGCTCTGGGAGATGGCAGAAGAGTTGCTACCCAGGCACCGTGTCGCAATCTACACGCAGGGCCTGATAGACCTGGGTGCCCTGGTCTGCAAGCGCAGCAGGCCGCAGTGCCCGTCCTGTCCTCTACAAGCAAGCTGTGTAGCTCACCAGAACCAGTGGGTTGCGCGACTCCCAACACCGCGCCCACGGAAGATCTTACCGGAGAGGCATGCTACCTTCGTTTTGCTACTCAATGGATCCAAGATCTTGCTGGAGAGGCGTCACGGGGGTGGTATATGGGGTGGCCTGTGGTGTCCCCCACAGATCGATTCGCTGCTGCCGGGTGAGGTCGGAAATTTGGTCGCTCACTGCCTCGGACATCTAAACGTTGTAGCCACCCACGAGCTGTCGCTGCCCACGTTCACACACACCTTCACTCACCTTAGGTTGCACATCACGCCGGTCATACTGCGCGCGGCACAAGCACAAAAATCCATAAAATCAAACGGGGCCCAGGGAAGCTCGGTGGCGTGGCTTGACATCGATGCTGCGCTACACGCCGCCATCCCCACGCCAGTACAAAAGCTGCTGCAGTGGCTGCAGGCCAAAGTGACGTGATCCCCCATGACCACCCACAGGGGCCAAAACAAAGCCCCCGACAAGCGGAGGCTTTGTTGCTGCTTGATGACTCGGAATGGAATCGAGCTAACCCGAGGGACTTGCGTCCCACTTCTGAATTTGATTGCCCTAGGGCTTCTTCTTAATTGTCCAGTACAGTCCGACGACTATAAAGATTCCCAAGAATATCCCTGGTGGGATGCTTCGTAAAAAAGATTCTGTGTTGCTGACCACAGAAGATATAAAAGCTCCTCCGCCTGTTGGCCCCAAAACAATACCCAGGCCCAGGCAAATCAAAATTAGAATAAAAAGTACTTCAACAATTCGCCAGCCTGTTTTGATAGCTTGATCGATCATGATGCTCCTTTATAAGGACTGAATTATTCCAGTCCTCATTGGTTACGATCTAATTAAGAAGCTGAACGGTGAGAGAAAAGCCACAAGACTATTCCAAGAACAATCAAGCCAACCAATCCATTGCTACCCAGGCCCTTAACTAGCTCCACCAGGTTTGCAATCACACCGCCAAAAAATGGCAACGAGCTACCAACCAGAACGGACGCAACAATTGCCAAAGCTACCAACATCAGGCTGATGTCTGTAAGTGCGCCTATCCAAGTCTTTACTGTTGAAATTCCACTCATTAAATTTCCTTTCTAGGTTATGTAAAACTTCTTTACACACAGGTACACGCCAAGCGTCAACATGCAATCTCAGAATATTTATACATCTAAGATGGTGCATAAAAGCAGCTATTTCCCATAAAGTCAACTATTTTTATAGGGAATAAATCACTAAATATCGTACAAACGATGGGGAGTGCACACTAAATACGGTGGCGAAATCCAAAAAGAAGAGCCCCCTGACAGGCAGAGGGCTCGATATCACTTGTTGGTGGCCCGGGGCGGAATCGAACCACCGACACGAGGATCTTCAATCCACTGCTCTACCAACTGAGCTACCAGGCCTACGCGAAGGCTCGCATTATAACGACAAAAGGTAATTTAATAAACCTCTGAATGACATAAACCCCAAGTGAGCGACAGTATTGATAGCACAAAAAACGGACCCCACTCTAGGTGGGGTCCGTTAGATCAAGCAGCAGCCTGGTCGCAGCAATTACATCATGCCACCCATACCACCCATACCACCCATACCACCGCCACCACCGCCCATATCAACTGCGGGCTTGTCCTCGTGCAGCTCGGACACCATGCAACCTGTAGTTAACATCAGGCCAGCAATAGATGCGGCATTTTGCAAGGCGATACGAGTAACCTTGGTAGGGTCAACCACGCCCATCGCCAACATATCACCGTACTCGCCACTTGCGGCGTTGTAGCCGTAGTTACCCTTACCCTCAAGGACCTTGTTGACCACCACAGAAGGCTCATCACCAGCATTGTCAACGATGCAACGGAGGGGTGACTCCATGGCACGCAACACAATGGTAATACCCGCATTTTGGTCGTCATTGTCTCCCTTTAGGCCTGCTACTACCGCCTTGGCACGCAGCAAGGCAACGCCGCCGCCAGGAACGATACCTTCCTCTACTGCCGCACGGGTTGCGTGCAAAGCATCTTCCACGCGTGCCTTCTTCTCCTTCATCTCAACCTCAGTCGCAGCACCAACCTTGATCACCGCCACGCCACCAGCCAACTTGGCCTTGCGCTCTACAAGCTTCTCTTTGTCGTAGTCGCTGGTTGCCTCTTCAAACTGCTTAGAGATTTGAGAGATACGGCCTTGGATCGCCTCTTCGTTACCCGCGCCATCGATCAGGATGGTGTTCTCTTTATTCACTTCGATACGTTTGGCTTGACCCAAGTCCGCCAGGGTCGCCTTTTCCAATGACAGACCAACCTCTTCGGCGATGACCGTGCCGCCAGTCAGGATAGCGATGTCTTCCAGCATGGACTGACGTCTGCTGCCAAAGCCTGGGGCCTTAACCGCAACCGTCTTCAGGATCCCACGAATGTTGTTTACCACTAGGGTAGCCAGCGCCTCGCCGTCTACGTCCTCGGCGATGATCAGCATCGGACGACCCGCCTTGGCCACTTGCTCTAGCAACGGCAAGAGGTCACGGATGTTAGATATTTTTTTGTCGTGTAGCAGGATGTAGGGGTTCTCCATCACCACGTTCTGTTTCTCTTGGTCGTTGATGAAGTAGGGTGACAGGTAGCCACGGTCGAACTGCATACCCTCAACCAACTCAAGCTCGTTGTCGAGTGACTTGCCATCCTCAACGGTAATGACGCCTTCCTTGCCAACCTTCTCCATCGCGTCAGCAATAATCTTGCCGATGTTGGAATCCGAGTTCGCTGATATCGATCCAACTTGGGCGATCTCGGTGGAGGTGGTACATGGCTTGGACAGCTTCTTCAGCTCGGTCGCAACGGTCAGTACTGCCTTATCTATGCCGCGCTTCAGGTCCATCGGGTTCATGCCGGCGGCCACAAACTTCATGCCCTCCAGTACGATCGACTGCGCCAAAACGGTTGCGGTGGTTGTGCCGTCACCCGCAACATCAGAAGTTTTTGAAGCAACCTCTTTGACCATCTGCGCGCCCATGTTTTCAAACTTGTCTTTCAGCTCGATCTCTTTGGCCACGGATACGCCGTCCTTGGTAATGGTGGGCGCGCCATAAGAGCGCTCCAAAACTACATTGCGACCCTTTGGGCCCAAGGTTACCTTGACCGCGTTGGCCAAGATATTAACTCCCGCAACCATCTTGCTGCGTGCGGCATCATGAAATTTTACGTCTTTTGCTGCCATGTTTCTTCTCCTAAAGTTATTTAGTTACTTCACTTCAGTCTGGACTGAAGGTCATCTGATCCCACCACAGGGTAGGGCAGACCGCGTACCTGGCTTAAGCCTCAATGACGCCAATAATTTCCTCTTCGTGCATCGTCACGTACTCCTGGCCTTCGATCTTAAAGGTCTGACGAGCGTGCTTACCGAACAAGACCTTGTCGCCCACCTTCACAGACATCGAGATTAGCTTGCCGTCATCACTATGCTTACCTGGACCCACAGCGACAACCACGCCTTGATCAGGCTTTTCTGTAGCCGCATCGGGGATAACAATCCCAGAGGCAGTCTTGCGTTCTTCTTCCATGCGCTTAATAACGACACGGTCATGCAAAGGACGGACCAGCATTTTTTCTTCTCCTTAAACAAACAGTTAACAAAATTATGGCGTCTATAAGTGAGCACAAATTAGCACTCATCGCCACAGACTGCTAATAATGAGGGCAAAGCCCTCTTATTTCAAGAGCGCAGCGAAAATTTATTTAAAAAATGGGGTTAGGCTAGAGATGCGATATTAAAATACTGGCTTTGGATGCTCAGTGCGGGATCGTATTGTGTGCTCTTCGGGGATGCCTTGGTGGTCACGCTCATCGGTAATAATTGCAACCAATTGATTAATAATTATATTATAACGCATTGAGCGATCAGTTGCTGGGGGTCGGTCGCAGCTTAGGACGCAGGCGGCGTCCTAGTTTTTAGGCTGTCCACGGCATGGACGGGTGCCGCGTCTCCTGCCATAAGATGGGTGATGGCACCGTACACCATCCGCTGGCTCTCGAGCATGCCCTTGCCGGCGAACATGGGTGAGATCACGTCGATGCTAAAGTGCCCGCCGCCCCCGCTAACCACGGCCTGTGAGTTGGCAATGCGTCCCTCGATTGCCTCCTTGATGGCATCGACGACGGAACCTTGAAAATTGGTAGGGTGGCATGACATAGCTGCATCCTTAAAAATGTATTAACTTTCCGACTGTAGCATCCACCCCACCGTCACGCAAGTGAGGGGGGTTGACCAGCCTGATCCATTAGGCACGTCGCCAGGTCGTGCCCGACGTGCCATCCTCTAACACAATACCAGCCTCTAGGAGCTCGCGTCGGATACGGTCTGACTCAACAAAATTTTTATTGTGCTTGGCGGCAGCGCGTTCGACGATCAGGCTCTGAACGCTCTTTTCCATCCCCGGCGGGGTGAACTCCATATGGCCCCCGCCCGCAACGCCTGACTGGACACTCGCGTCAAGATGTCGGCCCTGCAGGTAGGCATTCGGATCCCACTGCAACAGGCCCAGCAGCTTACCCAGAGCCTTCAGCACACCGGCGATTTCCGCAGACCGGCTGCGGTTCACTTCGTTCGCCAAATCAAACAGCACGGCCATCGCCTCTGGCGTATTAAGGTCATCATCCATCGCCGCCCTAAAGCGCTGCGCGTGTGATTCATCCCAGTCAACTGGGCCAGCCTCGACGGGTTCGGCAACGCTGCCCAGCGCCGTGTACAGGCGAGCTAGGGACTGCTTGGCGTCATTCATGTGTGTGTCAGAATAATTCAGCTGACTGCGGTAGTGCGCACGTAGAATAAAAAATCGTACTACCTCCGCATCGTATGCACGCAGCACCTCACGGATGGTAAAAAAATTGCCGAGGCTTTTGGACATCTTCTCGTTGTCTACGCGCACAAAGCCGTTATGCATCCAGACATTCACGTGTCTGCACTGTTGCGCACCCTCGCTTTGCGCGATCTCGTTCTCGTGGTGGGGGAACTGCAGGTCTGCGCCGCCGCCATGAATATCAAAGTGTTTGCCCAGCGTCTGCTGGGCCATCGCCGAGCATTCGATATGCCAGCCAGGTCTCCCCGCCCCCCAGGGAGAGTCCCACCTGACATCGTCTGGCTCGTCATGCTTTGCGTGCTTCCACAGCACAAAGTCGAGCGGATCCAGCTTGCTGCTGTTCACGTCCACACGCTCCCCGGCGCGCAGATCATCGAGCGTCTTACCGGACAGCTTGCCGTAACCCACAAACTTGCGCACCGCATAATTAATATCCCCGTCAGAGGCCTTGTAGGCCAGCCCCTTAGTCTCCAGCGTGGCAATCATGCTTAAAATCTGCGGTATATTTTGCGTTGCCCTCGGCTCAAGACTCGGGGGCAGGATGCCCAGCGCACGCTCGTCCTCGTGCATCGCGTCAATAAAGCGCTGCGTCAATGCGGCGATGGGCTCATCATTCTCGGCCGCACGCTTGATAATCTTGTCGTCGATATCGGTGATGTTGCGCACGTAGGTCACGTCCAGCCCGCCCTCCATGAGCCAGCGGTACACCATATCAAACACCACCATTACGCGCGCGTGGCCAAGGTGACAGTAGTCGTACACCGTCATGCCGCACACGTACATGCGCGCCTTGCTGGGCTCAATCGGAACAAAATTTTGTTTATCGCGGGTGAGGGTGTTGTAAATTTTTAGCATTAGAAACCCCTAGGACGCGCCATGGTCCTTGGTCCACAAGTCCTTTAAGGTTACGGTGCGATTGAACACGATCTTGCCGCCAGGCTTATGCTCGTGCCGGTCCGTACAGAAGTAGCCGAGGCGCTCAAACTGGTAGTGTGTTTCCGGTGCCGCGCTGCCCACGACGGGCTCAACCCAGCCACACACCGTGGTTAGTGACGCCGGGTTAATAAACTCACAAAATTCGCGCGCCTTGTCGCTGTCTGGCTCGGGCACCGTAAACAGGCGATCATACAGACGAACCTCTGCCGGCACAGCGTGCTCGGTAGACAGCCAGTGAATCACACCCTTCACCTTGCGTCCCACGGGATTCTTTCCTAGCGTGTCCGGATCGATAGAACAGCGCAGCTCCTTGATGTTTCCAGCGGCGTCCTTTACGACCTCATCGCAGCGCATCACGTAGCTGTAGCGCAGGCGCACCTCGCCACCCAGTATCAGACGCTGCCAGCCGGCGGGGGGGTTCTCAGAAAAATCGTCGCCCTCAATCCACAGCTCCCGACCAAAGGGCACCACGCGACTACCGAACTCGGGATGCTCGGGATGGAATCCCGCTTCGCGCGACTGACTCTCGCCAGTCACAAAGTTGCTGACGGTCACCTTGAGCGGCCTCAGCACACCCATTACACGCGGGGCGCGTGCCTCCAGGTCCTCACGAATACAGGCCTCAAGCACGGCCATGTCGACCACGTTTTCGCTCTTGGAGATGCCGATCCTGCGAGTAAACTCTCGAATGCCTTGGGGGGTGTAACCCCGCCTGCGCATCCCTATGATGGTTGGCATGCGTGGGTCGTCCCAGCCAGAGACGTGCCGCTCGCCAACCAACTGGAGAAGCTTGCGCTTGCTGGTTATGGTGTAGCGTAACTCCAAGCGCGAGAATTCAATCTGTCGAGGGTGCGATCGCAGGGCCAGCTGATCCAGTACCCAATCGTATAGGGGTCGGTGGTCCTCAAACTCCAGCGTACACAGCGAGTGGGTGATTTCTTCCAGCGCATCAGAGATGGCGTGCGTGTAGTCATACATTGGGTAGATACACCAGGCATCGCCCGTACGAATATGGCGTGCGCGACGAATGCGATAGATCGTCGGGTCGCGCAAGTTCATGTTACCCGAACTCATGTCTATCTTGGCACGAAGCACCCTTGCCCCGTCGGCGAACTCGCCCGCACGCATACGCTGGAAGAGGTCGAGGTTGTCGTCCACAGAGCGCTCACGGTACGGGCTGAGCTTGCCTGCATGGGTCAGTGTGCCGCGATACTCGCGCATCTCTTCGGCACCCAGGTCATCCACGTAGGCGACGCCTTTTTTAATCAGCTCGACGGCATACCCATAGAGCTGCTCAAAGTAATCGGATGCCCACCGCACCTCCCCGTTCCACTGAAAGCCCAGCCACCGAACGTCCTCCTGGATAGCTCGCGCGTACTCCTCGCTTTCTTTTTCTGGGTTGGTGTCATCAAAACGCAAGTTACAGCGTCCCTGATAGTCAGACACCAAGCCAAAGTTCAGGCAGATGGATTTAGCGTGCCCAACATGCAGGTACCCATTCGGCTCCGGAGGAAAGCGAGTAATAATCTCCGCGTGTTTACCGCTCGCCAAGTCCGACTCAACGATATTACGAATAAAATGGGGGGCGTGCGCCTGTGGGCTGCTGCTCATTATTGTAGTGGCTCTATATCAAGACGAGGGCCATGATTTTACCCGAAAATTCCGCCGCCCAGAGAGATGTAACACGAGTGTCCCCACCCAGCAATGGAATAAACTACAAAAAAATAGTCAAAATTTGATAGAATTCAGAGCGCCTGAGCGTGTCACGCATTCTAAAATTTTTAAAAGCCCAAGGGTGGTGACCCAGCAAGTCAGCCCGGCGCGATGGGTGGTAACACACACAATCACACCCATCCATACGCTCACGAGCGGACAAATAAATCTTGCATGTTGATCAAAAAATGATTTCTAGGAAATGTTGCACCACTAGCACGTCGACTCGTCTTGGGCCGTTGGCCGCCCTGTGCGTTGGCATGCTGCTGCTATTCCTGGGGCCCCATGCAGTGGCAGACGAGATACAGGACATCAATAAACTCTTTAAACAAAGCCAGTACGAACCGGCGCTGCAGCGGGTTGACGCCTACCTCGCCGGCACGCCCAATAGTCCACAGGCACGGTTCCTTAAGGGGCTCATCCTGACCGTACAAAAAAAGACAGGCGACGCCATCGCCATATTTGTATCGCTGACCGAAGACTTTCCAGAAATGCCGGAGCCCTACAATAATCTCGCCGTTCTTTACGCAGGTCTGGGTCAGTACGACAAGGCAGAGGTTGCCCTCAAAACGGCCATCCGCAACCACCCAGACTATCCAACCGCACAAGAAAATATAGGCGACATTTATGCTCAACTGGCAAGTCAGGCCTACGAGCGCACGCTTCAGCTGGACAAAAAAAATACCACCGCCCAAGCCAAGCTTACGTTAATCAATGACCTGCTGCACAAGGGCAAGACCAAGGCCACCAACGTCGGCTCGATGCAGCCCTTCCCGCCCACCAAGGAGGAAGCGCGCGCGGTCAAGTAAGCGCCACCTCAGCCCTCACAACACACGGGATACTTAAAATGGTCAAACTACACACCAACTACGGAATCATTACCCTGGAGCTGGACGCCGAAAAGGCTCCGATCACGGTCAAGAATTTCCTTGAGTACGTTAACAGCGGCTTCTACTACAAGACGCTGTTTCATCGCGTGGCCGACGGCTTTGTCATCCAAGCCGGCGGATACAACTACTCGCTTGGGACGGTCTCGATGAGCAGCATCACAAAAATGGCGCTCAAGTCCCCCAACCCACCCATTAAAAATGAGGCCGCCAACGGCCTCAAGAACGACAAGTACACCATCTCCATGG
>Ga0209553_1000016_pt1 | contig 91496 bp, 86 predicted proteins | sample LauGreFBDMM110DN_2_FD_188217 | JGI IMG/M metagenome (GOLD analysis project Ga0209553, IMG submission 188217) | Freshwater lake microbial communities from Lake Michigan, USA - Fa13.BD.MM110.DN (SPAdes) (version 2) | ecosystem: Environmental > Aquatic > Freshwater > Lake | place: Lake Michigan...
TATTTCGATTTACGTCTTGGTCGCCATTGTGAAAAAACGCCTCAAAATCGAGTCTTCGCTCTACACAATATTACAGATTCTGAGCCTGACTCTTTTCGAAAAAATACCACTCGATTAACTACTTAACAATATGGAGTTACAAATACAAGAGCCTGAAAATTATAACCAATTGAATTTATTTGACTAAATTGCCGGACACTGCTGATGCTGCGTAGTCCGAATGCTTCATGTAAACCGTATCGACGTATCGAATTCACGTCACATTACGTTGTTAAAATCTGCGCACAGGCTAAGAGCAGGTAACAGATATAACTGCTGCGAATGCTTGCAGATGAGGCAATAAAGAGCAGAAGGTACTAAAAGATCACGCCCGGGTTTCACGAGTAATTGATATTGGCCGACTAAAGTGACCAGTGTGCGGCAATTAACCTGAGCACAAAATGAAATTCGCCCAAGATGTTTCAGTGGAAGATACATTCGGTTCGTCCGGCGCGCATTGAAAGCTGATTTTAAGAGGTTAACTATATAGGAGAAATTTAATGGCAACAGTAACTTCACGTGACCAAATGAACATGGCAGATCCGTTTACCCAGAAAGGTTTAATACAAGAGTCAACCGCTAGCCTAATAGTGGCAAATGATGGCTATTGGGAATCGCGTTACACGGGTTCGTTTGGTTATAGTTATAGCAAGCTAGTTTCCGGAACATTGACGGAATATAGTGAGTCGGCTGGCGGCATTGCCGTGTATGAGATAAAAGACGTATCTGTTCCCGTGACGCTCGCATTTAATAATAGTCTCCCTACCTCTGATCTGTTATCCCTGCATGCTGAGTTTATTTTTGCCGGGGACGATACATTTAATGGCTCGGGCCGCTATCCTGAAGTTTTTCTAGGGTATGCAGGAAATGACAGGTTTAATACGCTTTCTGGGTCCGATACCATAGATGGCGGCACCGGTACCGATACGGTTATTTACGACGGAACGCGATCTGATCATACCGTCAGCAAAGTCGGCGATGCTTGGCACAGCTCAGGTCCAAAGGGCCTATCTGGCGACTTCGACACTCTGACCGACGTCGAGCGCCTCTCTTTTACCGATGGCACGTTAGGTCTTGATACGGTCAGCGGAAGCTCAGGGGTCATGTATCGCCTGTACAAAGCGGCTTTTGACCGTGTCCCCGATACGCCCGGGCTTGGGCATAATATTCGTTTGATGGATGGTGGACTGACACTGGCTCAGATGTCAGATGCTTTTGTGGTGTCGGCAGAGTTCACCAACACATACGGGGCATTATCGAACGCACAGTTTATTAACCAGCTATACCTGAACGTACTGGACCGGACGCCTGATGAACCGGGACTAGCCTGGAATGTCAACCTGTTAAATACCACTCACACGCGGCATGAAATGTTGAGTGGTTTTTCAGAATCCGCCGAGAATCAGGCTGCCGTAATAGGCCAGATTCAGGATGGAATCTGGTTTACGTGAAGTAGATACTGAGTCTTAACTTGGCCCTCATCCCTGCTTCTCCCCCGGAGGACAGAGAAACAGGGGATAAATCAGTAATTAACCTGTAACTAATTTATAAGGATACGCAAAATGAAACTTATTAAACTGAGTAAAATCGCCATGGCTGTTGCTGCTTTGACCGCCGCTCCAGCCGCATTTGCTTTAACTCCCGCGCAGGTTGACGGCTCCACGGCGCGTTTGTGGCTGTCCGGCGCATCCGCTCCCACCGCCGCCGTGTACAAAGGTATGCTGACCCTGTGCCAGGGCATGCAATACAAGGATGCGCTGGGTGCGACCCACACCAACCCAGGTACCCGCGACGCTCACCTCTACCTTGAATTGATCACTGCCGCCAAACTCCCTGGCAGTGCCGGGGACCGCATGGCCTACACCTGTACGGTGCAAACCGACGACAGCCGTGCCGGCTCGCTGGAAGGTAAGAAAGTTGTAGTGTTCCACACGGTTGAAGGCGGTTCTTTCAACTATGTGACTCCCCACATCTCCATTGCCGGCGAAGTGAACTCGAATCTGCCTGGTAACCTCAAACGCACCAGCAATATCGAGGGTTTGGCCGCTTCCGGCCAATGTGCCAATGGCACTGCTGAGGATGTGGCTGTGGACATTTCCGGCATCATCAACAGGGTCGGCGTCTACCGCGGTTGCGCCACCACTACTCAGACCTTCACCGCAGGTCAAGCCCTGCGCGCCGCCGTGACAGATGCACCGGATCGTCCCGAAGGCGGTTTTTCCGATACTGAATACACGATCAACAAGCTGAATCTGAGCATCACAACCACTCTGAGCAGCATCGGTACCGAAGTGCCGACTAGCATCGGCCAGGCTTTCGGTGTGGCAGTGAGCTATCCGCTGTATTACCAGTTGCAGAGGAATGACTTCACTGAGCGGAAGATTGCCAGTGGCTGCATCGCCGCTCAGTATACCGCCAACTCTCCCAACCTGGCTGCTGCCTGTCAGCCCAGCATGGTGGCCGCAAAATACACGGCATTTGCCAACGCGGCCAATATCGCCGGTTTGGATGGCAGCAAATTCGGCGCTGCTGCCGGGACCAAGGTCAACCTAGCCCGCCGCGCTATCACCTCCGGCACCCAGTCCGCTTCCAACTTGCGCTTCCTCAACAAGCCCTGCGCGAGTGGCGAAGCTCTCGGCGAGCTGAACCCCACGCGCGCGGCTAACAGCACCGCTACGGTGGTGGTAACCGAGAGCTCCAGTACCGGCGGCGTGAAAACCACCTTGACCGCGGCTACCACCGCAAATGAACTGGGCATGGGCGTAGTGTCCGTAGAGAACGTTCCCGTGGTCGGTACCGACAAGTGGGCTTTCGTCAAGCTAAACGATGTCTCCCCTACTGTCACAGCTGGCGTTGCCGACGCCAAGCAGCGCGCCAATGCGATATCTGGCTCCTATGACTTCTGGTACGAGCTAGTGGCTTTCACCGCCACCACCGCTTTCGCTGATGGCCGTGACCTGCTTAGCGCCCTAACCACTTCTCTGGGCAACCCCGGTATTACCGATCTGACTGGTCTATTCATCACCAGGGATGCGGGAGTGAGCGGCACTAATGTGTCCAATTTCGCACGCTCCGGCAATTCCTGCCAGGCACCGTTCTAATCTGGATAAACCGGGAGCGGTAATGCCGGCTAAGGGGTGGTGCAATGCTGCCCGTAAAGATGTGTCCGGGACAGCCCTTCAAGGGCTGTCCCCTTTTCATTTATATGAAAGATGGTTTTCAGGTGCGGTTTTAATGTTGCGAATGATGAACAAAGCGCTGTGTGTGGGATGCCTGTTTTGCCTGTTGGTTTTGGCGAATACCTCTCATGCCAATAACGTCTCTCAGAATATCCAGAATGTCCAGGACACGCAGAATGTTCAGAATGCTCCGGGCGTCCAGGTCGGTGCACAATTCGACGTTCTCGAATACCTGATCGAGGGCACGATGCTGCTGCCTGTCACGGCGATAGAACAGGCAGTCTATCCGCACCTGGGCGAGAAAAAAACATTGGAGGATGTGGAGCGGGCTCGTGATGCGCTGGAGCGCGTCTATCACGATGCAGGTTATCTGACGGTGTTGGTCACCATTCCGCAACAAAAAGTGGATGAGGGGGTGGTGCGGCTGACGGTAACTGAAGCGCCGGTGAACCGTTTGCGTGTAGCGGGGTCGCGCTATTTCAGTCCAGGTGAAATCAAGGCTGCGGTGCCTGAACTGGCCGAAGGCAATGTTCCGCATTTCCCGGCCATGCAGAAACAGCTGGCAAGCCTGAACCGTAACTCTGATCGCAGTATTACGCCGGTATTGAGACCTGGCAGAACGCCGGGCACGGTGGAAGTGGACCTGAAAGTGCAAGACCGGCTGCCGCTGCATGGCAGCCTGGAACTAGACAGCAGGCAGAATCTGAACACAACGTTGACGCGGCTCAGCGCAAATGTGAGCTGGGACAATTTGTGGCAAAAGCAACATAGCCTGGGGGTAACGGCGCGATACACACCCGAGAATCCGAACCAAAGTCAGGTGTTTTCCGCGAACTATACCGCTCCACTAGCATCCGGTAGTTTTCTCGCCCTGTATGGAGTGTATTCCAATTCCAATATCGCGGCGGTGGGTACGCTCAATGTGTTGGGTAAGGGCACGATACTCGGTGCGCGCTACATCGTGCCACTGACGGGCACTGAAAAGTTTTTCCATACTGCTACACTGGGAATGGATTACAAGGATTTCGACCAGACGGTGAATCTTCCCGGCGGTGACGGTTTCACTGGACCGATCAGTTATCTGCCATTTACTCTGGGCTGGGACGGCAACTGGATAGAAGAAGGGCGCAACACCAAACTCGGACTGGCTGCGAATTTTCATGTACGCGGGCTGTTTGGCAGTGAAGAGGAATTCGCCAACAGGCGCTTCCAGGCGCATTCCAATTACATGTTTTTACGTGGCAATTTATCTCATACCGAAATTCTGTATAAGGGTTGGGGAGTAACGGGCCGCGCGAGCTGGCAGGTTACGTCATCTGCGCTGATTCCCACCGAGCAGTTTGTCATCGGCGGGGTAACTAACGTGCGCGGCTATTATGAAGTGCAAGCATTGGGTGATGACAGCGGCACGGCAGGACTGGAAATCTTTACCCCCAACTTTAGCAAGCGTCTGGCCGAGTCGCTGGACAGTCTGAATCTGGTGACTTTTATCGAGGCGGGAAGGGTGCGGGTACGCCAACCGCTACCGGGCCAGCCCGACGGATCCACGCTGGTAGGTACCGGGGCAGGCCTCCGCCTCAAAGCGTGGAAGAACCTGACGGCGGAATTGGATGGAGCTGTCGCGCTGAAAGAAGTGGGCGTGACGAAAGTGTGGGATCCACGGGTACACTTTCTGGTGCGGCAAGTATGGTGATGCACGGCTCCATATTGAAGGAGGGCAAAATGAATCGCGCTCTGTACCGGCTGATATTCAACACATCTCTAGGCATATTGGTTCCAGTACCGGAAACGGTACGCAGTCGTGGCAAGACCGCAAGCGGCTCAGTGCTGAGTACGGCACTGGTGCTGACCGGTTTGCTGCTGGGTGCGCCGGTGCGGGCCGAGTTGCCGGTGGCGTGCGCGGGTTCCTCCTGCTGGGGCAGTGGTGCCCCGGCAGATTTTGTCACTTCCGGCCTAGCGAACTATCAGATTCATGGCAATCAGGCGCTGGTGAATCAGGTGGGCGACAAGTCCATTCTCAACTGGCAGAGTTTCAATATCAGCCCTGGGCACTCGGTGCAGTTTCAGCAGGTGGATGATCGCACAGCGCAGAATCTGGTGCAAGGCGCGAATTTTACCTCGCTCAACCGCATCTGGAATTGGGACGGCAATCCCAGTGTGATTGCTGGCATTATCACGCAGGCGGCGGGGCAGAAGGCGAATATCATACTGGTCAACACCAACGGCATCGCATTCATGGGGTCATCGCAGGTCAACCTCAATAGTTTTACCGCCAGCAGCCTGAATATCAACGACAGTTTCATTCTCAATTCCTTTCTGACCAGCCAGGCCACAACACCGCAATTTGAAGGCACGGGCGGTTTCATCAAGGTGTTTGAAGGCGCGCGTATCACGGCGGGAAGCCAGGGCCGGGTGATGCTGATTGCGCCCACGGTTGTCAACATGGGCCAGGTGGAAGCACCTGGAGGGCAGGTGATCGCAGCGGCGGGAACCAGGATGTTCTTGAGTTCGGCCTCAAGTTCGGATGCCAACGTGCGCGGACTGCTGATCGAGGTGGACAGCCCGGCCAATCTGGCTAATTTCAATACCCGCAACTCCGGCATGAAAAACGGGGTGCTCGATGGCCAAGCGGTGGCATTGACTGATCCAGTGCTGGATAAACTCGGCCATGTTACCAATCTGGGCGAACTGAGCGCGTCGCTCGGCAATGTCACCATGGTCGGGTACGCAGTCAACCAGGAAGGCATCGCGCGGGCGACCACTTCGGTGGTTGCCAATGGCTCGGTGTATCTGCTGGCGAAGGATAATGCGGTCAGCCAAAATGAATCAACACGCGGTGGCCGGGTGGTTCTTGCTAGGGACAGTCTGACGGAGGTATTGCCGGATGTGCTGGACAACACCGGTGCGTTGGATGGGTTGACGGGCAAGGGCCTCCTACTCAAGTCACAGGTGAAGGTGCTGGGACAAGATATGCGCATGGAAGGCGGCGCGGTGATCAACGCACCGGCAGGCGAGGTGAATCTCATTGCTATGGACAATCCAGGCTCGCTGGCCACGGTCAATGATCCGTTCGGGCAGCCGGGCATGATTTCCACCACCGCACGTATTCATATTGCCGACGGCGCACGCATCAACGTAGCCGGACTGGAAAACGTGCAGGTTTCTACCGCTCGCAATGGTGTAGAAGTCGAGTTGCGGAGCGACGAGCTGAAAGACTCGCCCGTCAATCGCGACGGCCCCTTGCGTGGTCAGAAAGTCTATGTTGATATCAATCGCGCACTGGTCAACGCAGATGCGGGCAAGTCCAGCCTGATCGCGCAAGACAGTCTGGCGTCCTACCAAGGCCGTCTCGAGCGTACGGTGGCCGAACGTTCCACCGAGGGTGGAGCCGTGCGGGTGCACGCGCAAGGTGAGGCCATTATTGAATCCGGCGCGGTCATTGATCTTTCCGGTGGCAGCCTGCTATACACCCCGGCCAACGTGAAAACTACCTTGCTCACTTCCCGCGGAAAGTTGACCGATATTGCCAGCGCCAGTGCCGAGGTGCTCTACGACGGCAACGCCACCCGTTATGTGAAAGATTTCGGACGCTGGAACGTGAAGGAAGTGATCGATCTAGGGCAGAGCTTCAACTTTGACCCTGGTTACGTCGAAGGCAAGAATGCAGGCGCGTTGGAAGTGATAGGGATGCATGCAACGTTCATGCAAGCGGATGTGCAGGGACGTACCAGCGTGGGTGCATTGCAGCGCTATATCGGCATTCAGCCTGATGGTGCGCGTCTCACGCTAGGTAGCCAGGATGTGACGGGGGATTTCAAGCTCAACCAGCGGGTCGAGCTTGGCAGCGCGGCTGCTGCCCTGCCGGCCGGATTCAGGTTTGGCAATGCGCTATCGTCCGGGCTTATCAATACTCTGAACATCAAACCCGAATTGCTGGGTAAGAACAAAATTACCAATCTGGAAATTTTCAGCAATAAGACGGTGGAGGTACGCGAGGCTTTGCGCGCACCGCAGGGCGGAAGTGTGTACATTGCCGCTCAGGCAGTGGCGGTGAATGCGGATATCGAGGCCATCAGCGGTTCAATTGCCCTGAATGCGCGCGAAAACCTGGTCAATGTGGCAACTGCGCCGCTGGATGTTAGCGTGGCCAACGGAGTGACGCTATCGGCCCGAGGTACGTGGGTGAACGAATTGTACGGGGTGGCCGCGGGACCGAACGAGGTTGCGCTGGTGCATGGCGGTGAAATCATGCTCTCGGCTGCAGGTAATGTTGATCTGAGACAAAACACGCTGCTCGATGTCACTGGCGGCGCTCGGCTCAAGGTCGATGGCAAGGGTAAAGTCGTTGCCGGTAATGGCGGTGAAATTAGTCTGTCTGGTTTCGCGGTGACAGGTGTTAACGAGAATCTGCGCGGCTATAGCTTGACCGGGGCTGAGGGTGGCACATTCACGGTTTCCAGCAACAAAATCAAGATCGGCGGCACGCCGGATCACGCGTCCGGCACACTCAATCTGGATGCGGAATTTTTTAAGCGCGGAGGCTTCTCTGGTTTCAATCTTTCCGGACTTGAGAGCGCGGTACTGGCTGCCGGGGTCACGATCAAACCCACTGTCCTGAGTCTGGAGTTGCAGCCTGGTTACACGGTGCAGCCAAGCGGCAGCCGGGTGGAAGCTTTCACTGGCCTGGTGAAACTCGATGACTTGGTGCGTCACCCGGTAAATCTGAGTCTTACGGCAAATAATGAAAATCAGGGCCCAGGTGATCTGTTGATCGGAGAGGGCGCGCTTATCGCGGCCGACCCCAAGGCGAAGATTACGCTTGAAGCCGCGCGCCTGCTCGACATACAAGGAAGCATCACAGCACCGGCGGGCAGTATCACCGCAACGCTTCATCACGCCCAGGACAATCTGTTCGACGCAAGCAACAGCATCTGGCTGGGCAAGCGGGCCGTACTCGATGTCTCCGGTGTGGCGCTTACTTATACTGATAGCAAACGGACGATCCAGGGTGTGGTGCTCCCGGGCGGGAACATAACTCTGAATGCTGAATTCGGCTATGCTGTGACTGAAGCGGGTTCGAGTATCAAGGTTGCCGGCGCCGCGCCGGTGCGACTGGATATCTACAACGAAGCTGGTGGACTGGGCCAGTTGGTGGGCAGTGATGCAGGCTCGCTCAGCATCACTGCACGCGAAGGTGTGCTGCTGGATGGAGCGATCCTGGCGCGGGCTGGAGGCGCGTCAAATCGTGGAGGCGCATTCAATCTCGTACTGGGCTATCTCACTACGCCTCAGAATGCAAACTATCCCACCGGCGAACGCTTGCTGGATTTGGCACAAATAATGCCGCCACAAGTGGGCAACCTGTTGCCGGGCGATGCTATCCCGCTCGGACTCAACGGACAGGTAAAACTGAGTGCCATAGCACTGGAAGACGCCGGGTTTGCCCGCATTGCACTGAAAAGCCGTGACGTGATCCGGTTTGAGGATAATTTGAATCTAGGTTCAAATCGCGTTGTGCTGCTGAAGGAAGTGAAGATCGACAGTCCACGCATTGAGACCATGGGCGGAGACGTGGCGCTGAAGGCAGAATCCTTGCGCTTAGGTAACTATGATATTGATCAACAGGGCGTGGTCAATACGCCGCTAGCAGTCAGCGGCACGCTTAGGGCTAACGCACAACTGCTGGAACTGGCGGGTAACCTCACCTTGACAGGCATGGCGCGTGCCGAACTGAATGGTGCACAGGAAATCCGTCTCAGCGGTATTGGCACCAACAGTATTCCGCGTCCGAGCGGCGCACTCGGCAGTGACGCCAACCTGGTTTTCCAAGGCGCGGTGGTAGCACCTGCAACCTACACCCAGTTCAGTATCCAGGCGCCGGGGCGCTCGGTTGAATTTACCCGCACTACGAACTTACCGGCCCAGCCACTCTCTGCCCTTGGCAATCTCGCTGTGACAGCTAGGGATATAGTGCAAGACGGTAATATTTGGGCACCTTTTGGTCAGCTCGATTTTAGGGCCAGCGACACCCTCACGTTCAAAAATGGCAGCCTGACCTCAATCGCCGCTACTCCCGGAAGCATGATTCCGTTTGGCAGGCTGGTGAACGGGCGTGACTGGATTTACAATTCAGATTCAAACTTTATTTCCCAGACTGATCTGGCTGAAAAACTCATTCACACAAAGGCAGCCAGCATCGACATGCAGGCTGGGGCAACAGTTAATCTCGCCGGTGGGGGAGGTTTGCAGACCTACGAGTTCAGTGTAGGGCCGGGCGGGTCGCGCGACATCCTGAACGATGCCGGCACTTATGCCATTCTGCCGGGCTATACGAACGGATTCGCGCCGGGAGACGGTCAGGAGAATGCAGGTTTCGACCGCATGGTGGGAGATGCCGTTTACCTCGCAGGCATACCGGGTTTGCCAGCGGGCATGTATACGCTGCTGCCCGCGCACTATGCGTTGCTGCCCGGCGCCTATGCTGTGAGGCTGAGCACAGGCGTGGTTAATCTGTTGCCAGGGCAGGCTTATGGCGGACAGGATGGCATCCAAGTTGTACCGGGCTATTTCACCGATAGCCGGGCGCTGTCAGGCGGCCCGCGCGATGCGATGTGGAGCGGGTTTGAAGTGCTGACTCATGAGCAGGTTCTGCAGCGCTCGGAAATTATTCTTACCCACGCCTCGGATTATTTTACTGCTAGCCTTAACCGCCCGCAGGACGCGGGCTTGTTTTCTGTCGATACTGCCGGTGAACTGAGGCTGGATGCAATTTTCAAACTGGCAGCCTCTAGTGGCGGGCACGGAGCGAAAGTGGACATCAGTGCGCCCAACATGGCGATTACCGGCGGCACGCCGTCCGGAATTGATCCGGCGACTACCAGTATTGAGGTTGACAAGCTCAACGCAATGGGAGCGGGAAGCCTGTTTCTGGGTGGGACACGCAGCACCAACGGTGACACCACCACGCTCACGGTTGGCGCGAATGAGCTGACGCTGGCCAACGGCGCTAGTTACGCCTTGAAGGGTAAAGAAATTATTCTGGCGGCAAAGAAAACGCTCACGCTGAAATCCGGCAGCGCCATCGAGACGTTAGACGAGGCGGTTGGTGCGAGCGTAGCAGGCAGCTACATCACAGCTGGCAATGGTGCACTGGTACGGGCCGCATCAACTGCCGCTAACTTTATGCGCAGCAGCAGCGTGGACGACCCACTAACCCCACTAACTGCCGGGATGGGAATGCTGTCGGGCGAAGCCAGCAGCGCGATCCGCGCATCGAATTCGATCACGCTGGATGCAACCACCCAGAATGCTTTTGGGGGTATAGCAACTTTTATTGATGGCAAGGGCAATGCCGTTGCCGGAAATCTGGCAATAGGTGCGGAGCGTGTGAATTTTGGCAGCGCACCGGCGGGTTCCGAAGGGCTGGTTTTCAGCCAGCCAGAACTGGATAGATTCAACAGCCTGAATTCACTGATGCTGACGAGTTATCAAACATTTGATCTGTATGGCGCTGTAAATGTGGGAGGCATTGATGCTCAAGGCAAGCCGACTCTGCAAACCTTGAGCTTACTGGGGGCAGGATTGGCAGGCATTAACAATGGCGCCAATACCGCAAGCCTGCATGCAACCGAGGTGCTTATCGCCAATCCAGGGGCGGCAGCATTTACGCTTGGCGGAGTGCTGGGCGATGGTGAGCTGGCGATACAGGCAGACAAGCTGGTGCTGGGCGAAGGGACCAAAGCGATACAGGGGTTTTCCAAAATCGGTGTCACGGCTAATGAACTCATCGGGCGCGGGACGGGCAGCACCGCAGTTGCTGCTGAAACGAACCTGAATGTCGCACGCATCAGCGGCGAAAAAGGAGCGAATCAGATCCTGGCAGCAACCGGCAAACTGAATATCGCCAACATTGCAACGGATCGAACGCTCGCGGCAGTGAATGCACTGGGGGCAAAATGGGCGCTGTCCGGCACGGAGCTGGTATTCGATACCCAGGCAAGTCTACCCTCGGGGCAGTTTAAACTCACCGCAACCACCGGTAATCTCGAACTGGGCACGCACGCCGAAGTGGATGCGGCAGGGCGGGCGGCAGGTTTCTTTGATGTCAGCCGCGCCTCGCCTGGCGGCAAGATTGAACTGAGCAGCGATAATGCTAATGTAGTAATCCAGCCCGGTGCGAAAGCAAACGTATCCGCAGCGGCCGGTGGCGATGCGGGCGAGTTGAGCGTGCGCGCGAGCAAGGGCACGGTGACGGCTGCCGATGGCAGCCTGCAGGGATCCACGCCGGTTGATACTGCAGGCAAACGTGGTGAAGGTGCGCGCATTGACCTCGATGTGAATACGCTGACGGATTTCTCCGTGCTCAATACGGCATTGAATACGGGCGCTTTCGACGGCGCCAGAACCCTGCGCGTACGCAGCGGCGACGTGAGCATGGCGGCTGCCGATATAGTGAAAGCCAAAAATGTGCATATTGCGGTTGACGGCGGCAAGCTGGATGTGGCCGGACACATCGATGCTTCCGGGGAAAACGCCGGCCGCATCGGCCTGTACGCGGACGACAACGTGAACGTGTTGGCGGGCGCACAGCTTGATGTCTCTGCCACGGGCGCGCGGGAAAACGGCGGCAGCGTCGAAATTTCCACCGTTTCCGGCAGCCTGAACCTGGCCGCGGGCAGCACAGCAAATGTCCAAGCAGGTAGCGGCGGCGATGGCGGAAAAGTGTTATTACGCGCGCCGCGCACGGGGAGCGGCACCGGAACCGAGGTGGCGGTGGGTAGCATGAGTAGCGGCATCACTGGCGCCAAATCTGTAGGGGTGGAAGCGGTCAAGATTTATAGCAACATCAACACCCTCACCGACACTGGCGCCAGCAGCGGCACGACGCTGAGCCTTGCCACGGTGAACACCGACAATACTAGCTTTGCGGCGAACTACGCCGCCATCAAAAGCCGCCTTGGCAAAACCGGTGATCCGGCTTTCCATATCCTCTCCGGGGTGGAGGTGCATTCGACCGCCAATCTCACGCTCAGCAATGACTGGAACCTTAACACCAGCCGCGCAGGCGGCGAGCCCGGTGTGCTGACGCTGCGGGCCAATAATGCCCTGCTAGTCAACAACAACCTGTCGGATGGCTTCAGCCATACCATGCCGTTCAGCAGCGGCAGCATGCCAGCGACGCTGCTGGCCGGTGATTCGTGGAGTTACCGGCTGATCGCCGGTGCTGACACCAATGCGGCCGATCCGCTGGCGGCCATGTCAGGCAGCGCCGACATGACACTGGCGGCAGGCAAACTAGTGCGCACTGGCACGGGGGATATCCGCATCGCCTCGGGACACGACATCAAACTCATCGATAGCAAGTCAGCGATCTACACTGCCGGGCGGGTGGCTGATGCCGTCAGTGGTTTCACCGCGCCGACGAATGCCCAGTTCAGTCAGGGCGGCGGCAATGTTAGCCTGACGGCCTTGGGCGACATCACCGGTACCGCCTCGGCCCAGCTTTATTCCAACTGGCTGTTCCGTCAGGGCAGTCTAACTGCGGATGTCACTGCCTACGCGCTGCAGCCAGCCTGGTGGGTGCGCTTCGACCAGTTCCAGCAGGGCATCGGCGCGCTGGGCGGCGGTGATGTCACGCTGACTGCAGGCGGCAACGTCCAGAATGTCTCCGCCAGCACGCCGACCCAGGGGCGCATGGCGGCAGCAGTTCCAAATGCGTCCGCCCTGGTAAAAACTGGCGGCGGCGAGGTGCGGGTAGAAGCCGGCGGTGACCTGCTGGGCGGGCAATATTACGCTGACCGTGGCGATCTGGTGATCATGACTGGCGGCAAGATTGACAGCGGACAGAATGTCCGCAGTAATCCGCTGTACACCATCCTGGCGCTGGGTGATGCGCAGGCACGGGTGCGGGCACAGGGCGATGTTAATATTCAGACGGTGCTTAACCCGCATCTGGTGGTTCAGTCGTCGGGCAGCGGCACCGCATTCAATATTAATGGTGCGGCTAGCAATCTTTGGAGTCTGTTCTCGACCTATGATGAAAACAGTGGCGCGCATCTGGAAAGCCTCAACAATAAAGTGACGCTGTTTAACGGCGGAAGCAGGAGTGCGCGAACAGAGGATGGCTACACGACTCTGCTCAACTTCAATATCTCCTCCAGTAAATATAATGCTAACCTGCTTTCCCTTCTGCCGCCCAGTCTGTCGGTCACCGCGTTTCAGGGAGATATCCTTCTGGATGGTACCGTTATCAGCCTGAAACCGGCCGCGCGTGCGGATTTGACACTGCTGGCAGCAGACTCGGTCAGTATTCCAGTGCGCATAACCATGAGCGACATGGATCCGGCCCTGGTTCCGGATGCGGTCAGGCCAGGTACTTTAAGATCACAATTTTTCCCATCTACTACCTTAGGCACAGCACATGCGCCTTTCCCCGTCCATGCGGGTGACACCCAGCCGGTGCTTGTGTATGCCGTGAATGGGGATGTCGCGGGCTTATTCAATACGCTCAACCTTACGTTGCCCAAGGCGGTGAGGGTGCATGCCGGCCGGGATGTGCGCGATCTCGGCATTCTGGCGCAGCATATCAGCATCGGGAATGTCAGCCGGGTGGAATCTGGCAGGGATATCGCATTCACATCCGGAGTCAATCGTTCGGACAATGCTGAAATCTGGGTGGGCGGACTGGGGCGGCTGGAAGTGACAGCAGGGCGCGATATTGATCTTGGCGCGTCGGCAGGAATCGTCAGCCGGGGTGATCTGGACAATCCTGCGCTGTCCAAGGGCGGAGTGGATATCCATCTAGCAGCAGGCGTGGGGTCAAATGGGATTGATTACAGTGGAATAGTTGACCGGCTGGCCTCAAGTCTGGAGGCAGCGGGAGGCAGCCCGGGTGATCCACTGCTGTGGCAGGCACGCTGGCTGGTGGGGAATAATGCCTTAAATGGCTCCGACGCCCTACAGGCAGTCAAGGCGGCACAGGCACTGAATGCAGACACCCAGCGCGGCATGGTGCGCGAGATGATCTATACTGCTTTGCTGGTCACCGGACGCGATTTTAACAATCGAGACAGCCCTTATGCTGCAGATTATGCACGTGGTTACGCGGCACTGGAGCTGGTATTCCCTGGAGTGCGCGAGAAAAAAACGGATGGCAGCTTCAAAAATTATCAGGGCGAGATCAACCTGTTTGCCAGCCGCATCAGGACCGAGCGCGGCGGGAATATAGAGTTCCTGGCGCCGGGCGGGAACCTGATTGTCGGTCTCAGCAATACCCCGGCGGCTCTGGTAAGCACCGGCAATGATGTTCTCGGTATGTTGACAGTGGCCGATGGCAACATCCGTGGATTTGCCAGTGACAACATCCTCGTCAATCAGTCGCGCATCATCACGGTAGGCGGCAGTGATGTCCTGGTGTGGTCGAGTGAAGGCGATATAGATGCCGGTAAGGGTAAGAAGACCGCAACTACCGTGCCGCCGCCGGTGATCAAGGTTGACGCCCAGGGCAACGTAACCCAGGAGTTGCAAGGAGCGGCTTCGGGCAGCGGGATCGGTGCGCTTTCCAGTGGCGGCGGCGTGGTCGCAGGTGACATTGATCTAATTGCGCCCAAGGGTACGGTGAACGCAGGTGACGCCGGCATCCGCGCGGGCAACCTCAACATCGCCGCTAGCATCGTGCTGGGTGCGGACAATATTTCCGTGGTGGGCACTGTCACCGGTGCCCCGGTTGCGGATGCCAGTGCAGGCATTGCGGTCACATCAGGCGCCACATCGCAAGGGGATGGCGTATCTAATGCCACGGCTGCCTTGGCGCAAAGCCTGGCGGATGCTGCGCGGAAATCGGAAGAGCTGAAGAAAGCCTTGAAACCCACCTTTATTTCCGCAGAGGTGATCGGGCACGGGGAATAGACGCAAAGTGGCAAGGTGGCACTTCGATGCCGCCGGGCCGCCCTGATAAAGCCAGCAAAGGATTGCCGGTCTGCGGCGGGCTAGGCCTAACAGCCCATATTTATAGATTCTCACAAAGCACTTGCCGCCATATTTATCCGTTATATTTTCACCGTACCATAAGGTAAGGCCACACCCGTTGTGAGCCGGGGCCGGAAAATCCAGGATCTATAGGGTTACAAGGGCTATTGGAAAAGCTTGTTCGCACGCAGACAGCCGAAGTGCCAGTACATCGCATCGTGCGAAACGCAATATTTTCTAAATCATTTTCAGGAGAGATTCTCACAAAACTAGAGCTTCTTGCAAAACTATTTTTGAAATGAAGCACAATGACATCTGATGCATGAATTTCAGCATCGAAATGGTTGCGTCTCCCCTTATTTGCGGCGATCTCTCGAATCTGCCGCATTTTTCCGCCCTTGAAGGCGAGTGTCTTCGCCGGTCAAGCCGGTTTGGGACTTTCTTTGCTTCCTGCTGTCGGACTTACGTCAGCAACTTGAGGATCTGATCCGCAGTCAACGCCAGCATCCCCCGGTCATGTTCTCGTCGTCCGCATCCCCGCCACGCTGAAATGATAACCTCTTCTTTACGCACCCATTCCAGCTTATAGAACTAATTCTAATTCGCGTTAGATAATACGCAGTTGCCATTACCGTAGTCGTCATTCCCGCGCAAGCGGGAATCCAGATAATTGACAAGGCTCGCACGCAGTGGGACAACACCACAAACACGGCTTTGGCCACTACGCGGAGATTTGATGACATCCTGGATTCCGGCCTTCGCCGGAATGACGAATTGATGGACTTCGTCTACTGTTGCACTCGTTTCAAATGTTGTCTTCAATTATGTAAAGCTCAATAGTGCGGCGGCACAGGAACGGCATCGTCTGCGAACAGTGAGCCAGGCGAAGCCGGGGGCTTTGATTCTGCTGGTGGTTGCGGTTGCGGCATAATATTGCCCACAGCTCCCGGAAAATAAACAAATTTCCAGTCCTTATAACTCGCTGCACCGACGAAAGACTCGTAGCGGTCCAGAAAATTGGCCCGGTTGATTGGCTTCCGGGCCGAAAGGCTATACACTCCGGTAATTCCAAGACCGGGTTGCCTGACCAGTCCCCACTCGGCGGTACCTGTCATGGGGTCGAAAAAGATTTTCCGCAAATGCCGTTTGACCATAGGGAAACGATCGTCTACAAGCAATTTCTCCAGAGTATCCGGATAGCGCTTGGGTATTCCCGGCGAAGTCTCGTAGTACGACCCGATCGCCTGCCTGAACTGGTCGCCCACAAACATGAGTTCTTTTTCCTTGTCCCGCCATGCTTCGGTGCGCCATACTAGCCCTGCGCCGGCCAGCACGATACCGGCCAGTGCGACCGCAAACAGCATCCAGATATAAGTGAAACCTTTTTCCCTGTGCATCCCGCAGCCCACCCCGCTGTTCCGCCTTGCAGCTGTCACCATGTCTCGTACAATGTTCCGTCCCGTGCCGTTTCCGGTGAACCGCTGCGCACATCGTAAACGCCTTCGGTATCATTGGGCGGGGAAATCACAACCCAGGTTGCCGCGCTTTCCGTCAACGGATCAACCGGGATGGCACGCAGGTAGCGCCTCTGCGCCAACTCGTCCAGAGTGGCAGGGTATTTCCCGGTATCGCTGTAAAATTTGTCGATGGCATCGCGCATGATATTGAGATCCTGCCGCAATACCGTCTCTTTGGACCTGTCCAGCGAATTGAAATATCTGGGCACGACAATACTGAGCAAGGTCGCAATGATCGCCATTACGACCAGTAATTCTATCAGCGTAAAACCGGGGCAATTCCAGTTCAGCTTCAGCAGCGCAACCTTGTTGAATTTCCTGCTGCCGGGTTCGGTCTTAATAATGGAGTTGGCACAAGCTTTGCGCATCTTCGCTCACCATCTATTGTAGGAAATGCCATTCAAGCCGGTCTGCCGCGAACGTGAATACACATCGAAAACATCGTCTCCTTCCTGTGGATCGTCCGGCGGACTTTCGTAAGCACGCTTGCCCCAGGTATCCGCGTTGGATAATGCGGGATTGGCGGACATGGGGTCTCGCGGCAATCGCCTTATAAAATAGATGTTGTGCTTTGCCGGATCCTTGATATCCGGCACGCCTTCAACCAGATCCTCCAGCCTGCTGGGGTAATCCGATTCGTCTGCTTTTCTGGCGACGCGCCCTTCGTTCACCGCGCGTTTATAGGCATCGATCGCTTCGCGGATTTGCCGCAATCCCGCCCGCAGTTCCTGTTCCTTCTCACGCTGCACATTGAGTTCATACAACGGCATGGCCGAAGAGGCCAGTACTGCCATGATGGCCACAACGATTATCAGTTCAACCAGAGTAAAGCCGTTGCTGCCCGCTGGACTCGTTATGGAATTCGTCACCGGAGAACCCGTTGCAGGGCTTGTTACCGGGCTCATTTTCGTCATACCGTCATCGGATATCGATGTTCACGGCGGGTGGCAATAGAATTTGCAGGGCGGGATCTCCGTTTCTGCCCTGCAACGTAAGTCTCTGGATAGAGATTTGGGTTGTACCCGGTCTTTGTGCAATAACCCTGAACTGCAGTTCTGCGGATCCTCCTCCCTTGTCCAGCTTCAACAGCCGGGTTCCAGGTTTCTCTCCTGCATCAAGCGCTTCGAGCGCAGTCGCATCGTAACTCAGTTCCAGCTCCGCGCCTGGCAGGTTTTCGGCACCGGCAAGGTTGACACTAACTGAGAATAGCTTGCCCGGCGACACTTCTGACGGCGCCAGCAAAGCAAGGTTCGGCTGTGCGGCTGCGGCAGAGGCGGGAATCCCGGACTCACCGGCTGGAACAGCTGGCTCGGCCCCGCCTGTGGGAACCGCTGTGCCCGCCACGGAGGAAGATGAAATCGAAAGTGAGCGCGCCGCTACCTTACCGACAGTCATGAGCGGCATCCCTATCGTATTTTCGGTACCAAAATGGAACTCGCTGTCCGGCTTTGCCGGCCGTGCGATATTCCGCACAATGCGCGGCGTTATCAACAGTGCGATTTCGGTTTTGGTGCGTTGAAAGGTCGGATTAGAAAACAGTCTGCCGATCCCCGGCAAGTCTCCAAACCCGGGCAGCTTGGAAAAAGTGCTGCGTTCATCGTCGGTGATCAATCCTGCCAGCACCTGTGTTTCACCGTCTTTCAGCGATAGCGTGGTCGCCGCGGTACGGGTGCCTACCTGATAAGCGAGCCCCCCCCCCGTGATTGGCACTTCCTTGACAATATTGCTGACTTCGAGACTAACCTGGATCGACACTTCATTCTGAAGTGAAATGGTGGGTTCAACATCCAGCTTGAGCCCCACCTCAAGATAAGTTACCGTTGAGGTAATGACGCCGGTGGCAGTGGCGGCAGAGGTGACAACCGGTACTTTGTCGCCGATGAGTACCTTCGCTTTCTCGCGGTTCTTAACCCGGATACGCGGATTGGCGAGCACGTTGACGATTGAACCCGTTTGCTTGAAATTGGCAATCATCCCCGGGTTGATGATGGCTCCAATTAACCCTCGGTTGCTGATACCACCGTTGTTTATCAAGTCTTGACTGATCTCGAAATTCCCTCCAATTGGAGCACCACCCAGGGGGGTATTAAGCATTTTAACCGTCATCTGAGTAGGAAACTGTATGCCCAGATTGAGCAGGTCATTGCGCGCGATTTCCAGTATCTCGACTTCCAGCATGACTTCGGGATCGGCAAGATCGTTCAGCGCCAACAGCCGTTCGACCAGACGAATCGCCTCCGGCGTATCTTTCATGACGAAAAGGTTCAGCTTCTCGTCTACGTGAATATCCTTGGTTTTGACCAGCCCCCTGACCATGGCAACCATCTGTTTTACGTCCACATTCGCAACGTAGAAACTGCGCAGCATCAATTCCTGGTACTCCTTCTGCTTGGCAGGTGTATTCGGATAAATCAGCACTGAATTGTCGTTGAGCACTTTATGTGTAAGCTGATTCGTCACGAGCAACAGCTTGAACACATCCTCGATGTGATTGTTGCGGATAAATATGGTGGTTTTGGCGTCTTGCTTGACGTCCTTGTCGAATATGAAGTTGATGCCCGACGTGCGCGCTATGATCTCGAAGATGGATTTCAGGCTGGTGTCGCGAAACTCCAGGGTGATCAGTTGCTTGAAAGCTGTTTTAAACGCCGGTTCTATTTTTTCGACACTCAATCCCACTTCGGTGAGCCGTTTTATCAGCTGCCGCGCGTCGAGCCGCATCGGATTCTCCTGCATCACCAACCGGATTTTGGATTCCGCGCCGCTATTATCCTCGCCGTCCAATAATTCTTTCGCTTGTTTAAGCAAGGCAATATGGCGGCGATCCATGTCGATTGCCTCCAGGCCCGCCTGTGCGCGTTCGTCGCGCAGGTTCAACTCGAGCACACGGCGGTATCCCTGAGCGGAAGCATCAAGATCGCCAGATGATCTGGCATTATCAGCCTCGAACAGCAGGCGTCTGGCTACTGCCTCGCGCTGGCGCGCGAGCACCACGCGAATCTCGAGATTATCCGGTTCCTCGCGCGCCGCCTTTTCAAGGCTTGCCAGGCCGGTATCCAGCTTGCCCTCGGTAATGAGCCGTTTACCTTCGACGAAAGCCTTATTCGATGCACATCCGGCAAACGTGGCCAGTAGCATGACTACCGCGATATATTTTTCAATTCTCATTGAATGTTCCCTGCTGCTCCATCCGCGATAAAGAGCGTTTGTTTTGCACCCAGCGGCAGATAAGTAAATGTGATCATCTGCTCGTTTACTTCATCCACTCGATAGCGGTTGTCGATGCTCTCTCCCTGTTTGACGATGTAATTACGATCCGACAGGGATAGAAACACCCGCGTTTCTTCCCCTTCCATCACTTTGCCGAGGTATTTGAATAGCAGTGGCGGCGGGGGCGGCGGTCCGGACTCCTTGGGAGAGGGAGGAGGTGGCGCCCAGGATTTGCGACTGAAAATGTCGCCTGCCTGCGCGCTGAATTTTCGACGCTCCAGCCGGCCAAGTTCAAGACGCCTGATTTCATTCTCCCTGACGTTTATCCCGGACTCTCTTGACGGCGCCTGTTCTTCCGCCGCAGGCTGCCCTGGATCCGCGCCTGCGTCCTCTCCGCTCATCCATTGAGCGGTCAGGAATGTTGCCAGCAACGCCCCTCCCAGCAGCAATGTACGTTCTTTCTCGGCTCTTTTCATTTCTTGCCTTCACTCAGATAAAGACTGAATCTGAGACGCGCTTCCAGCAATTCGGATTCCACATTTTCGCGTTTGAATGCAACATCCACCAGCGCCATTGCGGGAACGGCACGCAGTGCATCGGAGATGAATGCGCGCAATTGCGGGTAACTGCCGCGAACCGGCAATACGATTTCATAACGCGCGAGCTTCCAATCCTTTTCGCGTACCATGCGATATTCGCTACCGCTGATCTGTACCTCACGCTGCTCCGCGACCTGCACCAGTTCCTTGATCCACAGCGGCGACGAATCGATGCGTGGAAAAAAGGCATAAAAAATCTGCAGCGCCTGGTCACCTTCCATTTTCCCGCCCGGCGCCGACACTGGTGTCGTTCGCAGGCGCACCTGCATCGCTTTCGCTTTGTCCATGAGATCGTGCGATTCTTCGCGGCGCGGCAATACCGTTGCCAGAAAAAACACAGCCGAAAATGCAAACAGCCCCATGCCAATTTTTCCAGCCGTGCCGAGCCGCACCATTTTCCAGCGCGCCCGCAGCAGCGCCTTGTTCAGAATCACTCGATCCATGACGCAACCAGGGAAAAAATAATCGGCTGCTGCGGGTCGTCCTGTTTGATTTCATACTTGAGCAGATAGGCATCCTCGAAAACCGATTCACGTTCCAGAGTGCCAACGAAATCAAGTAACGCCGACATGTTTTTTGCCTCCCCGCCAATCCGCAGGGTACGGCTGGCCGCATCTGGCTGAAACGATAGCAGGGCCACGTCATAGCTGGATGCATATTCGACAGAATTAAAAAGTGCTTCCCACGGCAAATTAATCTGACTCAGCACCGCATTGGCTCTTGTCACTTCCTGCTTTATTTCCCGGTTTCCAGATGCTGATGAAATCCTCGGTGCCGTCTTGCGCTGCATCATGCGTTCGATACCAGCGATGCGGGAATCCCAGTAAGCCGCTTCATCCATGGCTGCCTTAAGCTGGTACAGCATACCCATCAAAATAACTATTCCCAGCAACAATAAGGTATATCCGGCGGCCCGTGCTTCTTGACCGCTATCAGGGAATTTAAGCTTCAGGCTGCGCATGATTCTGCCCCGCTTGCGGCCATGGCTGACGACGGGAAATGCGCTGGTGCAGGCATGCTTCTAGTCTGCAATGGAATGGCTTGCCAGCCGCAACCGTCCGGCAACGTCAAATTTAAATGTTCCGGTGCGAATAGATGGACCTGTTCGATCGCTTCCTTGCACCCGGAAAAGAGTAGCGCTTCCTGATCAAGCATCGCAAGCAACTCTTCCCCGGCGTTAGCCAGCATCCTCTGACTGCATACTCTCTGCCAGGCGCCGCTCGACAATGAGGCAAGGCAAATGCGCCCGGTTTCGATCAAGGCAAACCACATCCGTTCACCATCGAACAGCCTGCACCACCGGTCGAATGCTGCCGTCAGGTAGGGCTCTATACTTTGCAGCCTTACCTTGCGGCGTCCAGTGAGTTCTTCCAATCGTTCGAGCAAGCCGCGATCTATCGCTGCGCAGATGGCGCCACTGCATGGATCCCAGGCACTCACGCCCAGCACCCATGCAGCAGCCCGCTCCCCGTATACCTCGCGCATGTGAAAAGCAGCATATGCGTTCAATTCGGCGGGATTGGCGATTTTTGTCTGCGGCGGTATCACCGTATACCGGACAAAGTGATTGGAAATGGTAATGGCAATCTCCGTACCCGCAGCATCTGCAATCATCTGATCCAGTTTCTCAAGCGGCGCCTCCCAGGCAGGTAAATCTGGAGCAGGTTCAAAAACCGTTGTAAGCCGAGCAACCTGCCTGGGCTTCATGCCACGGCGCGAGCGCACAAGATCAACCCGCCCCGGAGCGAAAAAAACCTGAATTTGATCACGCCACAACTGTGACACGATTGGCCTCCTGTAAACTGGTCCGCCCTGCCCTGACCATATCCAGGGCTGCTTCACGCAGGAAGCGGGTACCGCCCCGCTTTGCGGCCTCTTTTATCTGCCGTATCGGTTTCCGCGCCACGATAAGTTCGCGGATCTCATCATTCAGTATTAGCATTTCCGCGATTGCATTCCGCCCACGGTAACCGCTGCCGCGGCACTGGCCGCATCCTCTGCCGCTACGGAACTGGAAGCTGCCGGCCAGCTCTAGACCGATCCCGGACTCTTCAATCAACTCGTCATCTGGACGCTCTTCAACTGCACAATGCGTACAGAGCAGTCGAATCAGCCTTTGTGCGACAATTCCATTCAGTGCGGAAACAAAACTGTAAGGATCGACTCCCATATGCGCGAAACGCCCGATCACATCGAACACGTTGTTGGCATGAACCGTGGTAAAGACAAGGTGCCCGGTCAGCGCCGCCTGGATCGCGATCTGCGCTGTTTCGGGATCGCGGATTTCGCCGACCATGATCTTGTCCGGATCGTGACGCAGAATCGAGCGCAAACCTCGGACAAAGGTCAATCCCTTTTTTTCGTTGACAGGTATCTGCAACACACCGGGTAGCTGATATTCGATAGGATCCTCGATCGTAATGATCTTGTCGTGACCATGATTGATTTCTGAAATCGCAGCATAAAGTGTCGTGGTCTTGCCGCTACCGGTCGGGCCGGTAACCAGCAGCATGCCGTAGGGTTCAGAACTGAGGCGGCGCAAACTCGTCATCGTAGCCTGGTCGAAACCAAGATAGTTCAGCGTCAACCCTTCGACGTGATTGGCCAGGGCCTGCCGGTCAAGAATACGCAGCACGGCGTCTTCACCAAACATGCTCGGCATGATCGAAATGCGAAAATCAATCTCCCGGCCCTGGATTGAAACTTTGAAGCGGCCATCCTGGGGCACGCGGCGCTCGGCAATATCTAGATCGGACATCACCTTGATGCGGGAAATCACCTGTTCGGCCAGGTCTGCGCCCTGCACCACGCCGATCAGCGTCAATACGCCGTCGATGCGGTACTTAATCGACAGTGCACCGGTCACCATCTCGAGGTGGATATCGCTTGCCTGCGATTTATGTGCGTCATACAGCGTGGAATGCACCAGTCTCACCACCGGACTGGTGCCTTCATTGATCGTCTTCAGCGACAGATCTTCTGCGCCCGTTTGCGTTGTAGTGTGTCCCGTGGCGGGCAGCGCGCTGTCCATCGCGCGCATTGATTTCTCCTGCTGCGCAAAAAAGGCGGCAAGATCGGCTGGATGTACCAAATACCATGCTGCGCCGGCAGCGATATGTTCCTCGACCCATGGCCTCAGGTTGGGTGAGAATGGGTTGCCGATGGCAAGAAAGTATTTTCCCTCCCGGCGGAATAATGCACATTCTTGCTTCACTGCTTCGCTAAAAGGCAGCGTATCGAATGCCGGATCGGATGCTCTCAGATTCTCCATCGTCAACACCGGCATGTGCAGCAGCCGGCCGAGTTCCGTCATCAGCTCGTCCGGTGCATAACCACAGGTTTCTTCCAGAACATTCATTACCGGAACGCCCCGGTGCGACGCTTCACGCCGCACCTCGCCAAGCCGCTGCATATCAATCGGCAGTTTTGCCGGTGACTGCATCGTAGCTTCCATCGATTGACTCAATTGATGGTTCCCGCCAGCCCGAATATCGGCATATACATGAGGATAATGATTCCGCCAATCACGCCGCCGATCACGGCCATCAACAATGGTTCGATCAGCTTGGTCATCCACTCGACCCAGCGTGCAATTTCTTCATCGTGAAAATTACCAATACGCTCCATCATTTCCCCCATGAGACCAGTTCTTTCTCCAACCCGCAGCATGCGGCTGCCAACTGCGGTAGTCAGCCCTTCCATTTCCATCGCGCTGGAGATCATTTTCCCCTCGCGGATACTTGCAGCAGCCGCTTTTACTCTCGGCCGGAAATGAGGCTGCAGTAGACCGCTCACCATTTCCAATGCTTTTACAATAGGAGTGCCGCCACGCAACAGCATGCCTAGCGTCCTGTAAAAACGGGCAAGCTGATATACCCGCATGTGCTCTCCGATGGCTGGGATGCGCCATAGTTGTCGTAGCGCTCGCGCCGTGAACAGCGGCCGTGTCACAGCGTAGGCGATTAAACATGATGCTATCATTGCGGCGCCTGCCAGCTGCCACCCGTGCTCATGAACGAAACGGCCCCATTGAATCAGGAGTACAGAAAGCCAGGGCAGATCCCCTCCAATATCCTCGTAAATGGCGCTGAACTTTGGCACAACGAAAGCCAGCAGAAACAGCGCTACCAGCAGCCCGATCACCAGCAAAAGCACTGGATATATTGAGGCACCAATCAATTTCTTGCGAACCAAGTCCATCTGCGTCTGGTAGGCAATAAAACGCGTCAATGCTTCAGGCAAATCGCCGGTACGCTCGCTCGCTCGCGCAGTTGCTACATAGAGTGCCGGGAATACTTGCGGATAAAATTCCAGCGCATGTGAAAAAGTGACGCCTTCATAGATCCTTGCAAGCAGTCCTTGAATGACGTTCCGTACACCTGCATCCTGCTCCTTTTCCAGCAGCGTCTCGATGCTCTCCACCAGGCTGAGCCCCGCTGCCAACAAGGAAAGCAGCTCTTGACTGAAATGTGCCAGCGGGAAACGTAGCCTGGCTTTTGGTAGCCAACTGGTAAAACTCCGCTGCACGTTCAGCACTATTCCGCCCCGCGCCGCAATCTGATGGCGAACCTCATCCTCGCTGTCCGCATCAAGTTCCAGAAATATTGTGCCCTGCCCGGAAAGCACAGCTTTCACTTCGTAGCGCATCTCAACCTACCAATTCGTGATATCTGCCGATTCACCCGTGCCACCGAGTTGACCATCCTTACCGTAAGAATACAAATCAAATTCTGCGCGTTCGCCCGGATATTTATAGACATATGGTTTCCCCCAAGGGTCGGGTGGCGCCCCTTTTTTGAGGTAAGGCCCCTGCCATTTTGGTTCACTGGATGGACGCTTTACCAAGGCGGCTAATCCTTGTTCAGTAGCCGGGTAATGCCCGGTATCGAGACGGTATTGATCCAGCGCTTTTTCGAGAGCATCAATTTGGGCTTGAGCTGCCTTAACCTCAGATTTGCCCACCTGTGAAAAATACTTGGGCGCAACATAACTGGCCAGCAAGCCTATGATAACCATTACGACCAGCAATTCGAGCAATGTGAAACCGCATGACTCGCGCGCGCGTTTTTGAATATACCAGCGCTTCATCTTATAACCTTCAGGCCAACCTATGGAGTTGCAGAGCAACAGAAAGTGTGGTTTAGGTATCTTAGATGACATTATGATTACAGGAAAATGCAGAATGATTAATATATTGGCTCATAGATATGGGAGCTTCTTACGAAACCATTATTGAAATGTATCACGAATCGAATTTCGACAGCCCGCTAACGAGGCGCCTGTTGCAAACGCTGACCTTCCAGCTTGTCGCGATAATCTTCAAGCAGGTTTTCCATTTCGACGCTTTTCATACGCGTAAATGGCTCCTTCTCCAGAATGGTGTTCAAGGCGCCCTTGCGGTTGTACCAGCCGACCAGCTCAAGGCCTATCTGGTAAAGCTCGTTGTTTTTAGTTTCGCAAAGTTTTCTCTGCTCAGTCTGCTTCGCGAGTGCCGCCATCGTATGCTTCAGATCCTGTTCCAATTGTTTGCGTTGGCCGGATAGTTCTTCGTTCTGTTTGCCCGCTTCATCAATCCGCGCAAGCAAGCTAGTCTTTTCTTTGTTCGCCGCTTCGATATCCTTTTCATACTGGGATACTTTGGCTGCAGCACGCACAGCAGATCGTTTTTGGGATTCGGCCTCGTCATGGTTTTTTTTCAATTCTTCTTCCAGTGTCTTTTTTTCCTGTTCCAGTGCTAATTTTTGCTGCTGGGCTGCGTTCAACTGCTGTTGCACTCGACGCACAGCCTGCCGCTCCTTCGCATCCTTTTCTTTATTGCTGGCAGCAGCTAGCGCATCAGACAACAGGAAGCAAGCCAGGAACGCTACAGCCACCCCATGCCACGAAAATCGTAGGATCATTTCTTTCACATTAGCCATACGGGCATTCCATTCCCAAATCTGCTTACCCCGCATTGATTACCAACAATCTCGTCCGTTGGCACTGGCACTAGACTTAGGATCAGGGGCACGGGCAGGCAAGGGTTAGAACCTGGCATTAAGGTCCAGGTTGATTGAATCTATCGCCAACGGCAAACCGCTGATGCTGTTATAAGACATATAACGCAGACCAAACCAGGTGTTCTGCGCCACGCCGTAAAGACCTTGGAGGGTATAACCCTTGTGGTTGGTACCGCCCATCAAATAGTTGGAATCAGTGAAGGCATCAAGCATTGAATCCCGTTCCGAATGACGATAAAACCCAAAAATCTGCCACTGGTGCCGCTGTGCGATTATCGGGTAGCCCACAGTGAGGCGGGTCTGGTAGGCGGTGGTTTCTGGCGTGATGTTCTGCCCGGTGCGAGCGTGGATCTTATTCTGGTCATAGCCTATGTTGCGCGCGTAATCTGCGGTGCCGATCACATGGATGGGCTTGAATTTGGAGTAATCAGCCACCATGGTTAAATTGGCGATCCGGTAATCCGCTGCCAGCGCCCAGAGGTTGGTGGTAGGGTTGCCATCGTTATCAATGTTATAAAGGCTGTTGCCTCTTTGCCGGAATTGAGGGGCGGTCTGGTTGTACAGGGTATCGCCAAACGCCGGATTACGTACGCCACTGACGTTGTAATAGTCATAAAAGGCGGCTCCCACCCTGATCTTGGTGTCGGTATCTGCAGGAGAAAAATCCAACCCGACCTGAGTCCCGTAGAACCACTTGTCCCTGGCCTTGTTAGTCTCACTCTGATTGATTTGCTGCAGAGGAAATATTCCGGCGTTGAGGAATGGCTTGACGGTCCTGTTTTCTTGCAACCAGGGGTGGAGATTGACTGCCAGGCCTTCGTAGTTCAAGTCAACGTCCCATAACAGATCGGTATGATGGACCCCGGCCATGGGTATGGTGTTCCCGCCTCTCTTGAGAACCCCCGTGTAGATATTCCCGGGAGTGCCTATAAAAAATGGGTGGGGCATGCGCCCGGCAGTGACGGTGAACCAATCCTGGGGGGTAAATCTGAGGTAGACCTGATCGAGCCAAAACATGTATTTTTTGTTGGTATTTCCGAAAGTCTGCAAAGTAGATGTCGGGGAGTCATTCAGGTTACTAAAGCCAGCCACCGGGGGCAGGATATCCCCGGTAGCAAGGCGCAACCCGAGGTCCACCCCCTTGGTGATGTTGGCGTTGATCCCCAGGCGCATACGCACCCGTTCCCGGTTAAAGCTATCATCCGTAGTATTGTCAATTTGCTGTCCGATGGCCTGGAAGTTGGCCGCTGGGGCGTTACCGGTGGGGTAGAAGTCAGCCTGCTCGCGCAGGCGTATGTCTCCTTCCATCTTGAAGCGGCTCACCCACTCGGGTATGGCGTTCACGTCGCCCCAGCGTTCCTGTTTGGCCAGAACCACCACTTCCTCGCGCAATTGCTCGCGAATTTCACGCTTAACGTGCGCAGGTACGTAAGTGACCCGCACCTCGCCTTTTTTCGGCTCGCTGATTTCAGCCTGCCCGGTTTTTTCCTGGGGACGTCCCTCGGAATTCTTTTTCGCTGCTGTCTGCTGCGCCTTCCGCACCATTTCATCAGCCGCTTCCTGCTTGATCACGCCTTGCTCAACCAGAAGACGGATCAGGTTTAACGTAGTTTCATGCAGGATTTCGACCTTTGCGCGCTCATCGTTATTTGCATGCGCGCCACCCGCGCACACCATCGCCACGGCCGCAGCTATGAGTATCAAACGGACATTCATTATATTTTCCCCCTGATCAATCAGGTGCGTGATGTCACGCGTATCTTCAACGGTTGCGGCATGTCTGCCGGTGGGCCCTCACGCAGGGCTCGCAAATCGTGCAGCACCCTCTTGAGAATTTCATCGACTTTAGAATCGCCTGTGCTGTCGGTCAGCGCTACCCGCGACATCTGTCCGCTTGTACCAATCCAAATTTTCACCGTCACTCTGTACTTCTTGTCCTTGAGCTCCTTCTCGCGTGCCAGCGCATCTTGGAAAGCGGAAGTCACCGCATCGTTCACTATCGCGTCATACCATGCCCAAGGATTGCCTCTGGACCCGCCAATCAAATCTGCTCCACCCTTTTTTCCGACCAGCCCAAATCCGTCTCCGTCACCTGTTCCTTCGGCATCCACACCCAGGTCTGGTCCAGGCGGAGGATCATCGGCCTGCGGCTCTGGCTCGGGTTCCGGCAATTCCACCACTTCCTTCTTCACTTCAGGCTCCGGAGGCTTCTGCTCGGGCGGTGGCGGCGGCGGCTTGATCAGGGTGATCTGCTGAAGCGACGGCTTTCTGGCCGGTTTGTCGCTGCTCAGAAAATCCTTCAGCCATAATCCCAGCACTCCTGCCGCAACCAGTGCCAGCAAGACACCAACCCAGCGCATCCAGGCTGGTTTGCGTTTTTCCAATAACATCACTTCACCAGGCGCTGGGTCACCAGACCCAACTGAGTTATATCCAGCCGCCCGAGCAATTCGAGCACTTCCATCACCCTGCCGTACTGCACTAACGTATCGCCCTTGATTACCACCGGCAACTCCGGATTGGCCGCTTTTAATTGACCCAGACGGGTCTGCAATTCGTCTATCGTCACCGGATAGGCATCCAGAAAAATCTGCCCGCTCTCGTTAATCGTGATCGCCTTGGTCTGCGGTTTGGCAAGGCTGGGTGTATTGCTCGCCTTGGGCAGATTGACTTTGATCCCCTGCACCGACGCCGTAGTCATGATGATAAAAATCACCAGCAAAACGTACGCCAGATCCAGCATAGGTACCACATTGATTTCGTCGTAAAGCTCGTTTTCCTCCTGAATCTTCATGCTGGCTTCCGATCAGCGACTGTAATTCTCGGCAAGCTTGGTAATGAGCTCGTCGACAAAAATGTGCATATCCGACACAAGGGTTTTAATCCGCGAGGCCAGATAGTTGTAACCAAACAGCGCTGGAATCGCCACCCCCATTCCCGCCACAGTTGCCATCAGCGCCGCCGCGATACCCGGTGCAATCGCGTTGACATTGACATCGCCTGCAGCGGCAATCGCGGCAAACGTGATCATCACCCCCATCACCGTCCCCAGCAGCCCGATAAAAGGGCCGCCGGAAATGGCGATGGTGAGCAACACCATGAGCCTGTTTAATCGATGAATTTCTTTCACCAGTCCTGCATCCAGGCTGGCGCGAATCGAACTGAGCGCTTGCGGAGACAGCGACTTTTTGATATTTGCCGCATCGGTGTCTTTGAAACGATGCGACAGTTCTACCGCACTAATGTGATAAATGCGGTACAGCGGGGAGTGTTCGAAGTCATGCAAGAGCCCACTATTTTTATCGAGCAATGCCAGATCGGTTGACAGCTCGCGGAACTTATTCATAAATTTAATATTGGATTTATCTGCCTGGATGATATAAATAGCTTTGTTGTACATCACCCATAACGCGATCAGGAACATTATTATCAGAATGCCAATCGCAATCCATCCATCCACTGTCAACGATTGCAGAATGATGCCAAAGTGCGAGGCCTCTCCGGCGTCTTCGTTGGTCTCGTCTTCGCCCAGTGTGATCAGCTTGCCCTCTAGCCCTTGTGCCGCCTGCACTGCCATCCATGCCGTATTGTGTGCCATGCCCGAAACCTGAACTTCGTCCAACTCGCCCTGGAATCCGGCGCCTAATGTCACGCTGCCAGCCGGCAGCACCGCGCCTGGCGTTTCACCTGCTGGTTTGCCATCTATGTATAGCCGCAGCGCATCCGATACCGTAAATCCGAGGTGATGCCACTTGCCTACGCTCAGTGCTACGCTGGAAATCACACTTGCCGCACCTGATTGCAGCTTGATCATGCCATTTTCCAGCGACACGTCCAGGTTGTCTGATTGAAACAAGACGCCATCCAGCGCAGAAGGTTTGATCCACACCGAGAAGCTGTAGCCGCTGGCCACATTTATTGCAGGCAGGGTTATGCTTTGGGACCCGTTGAATCCCACACCGCCATTCGCAAAGGAGGCCGCTACACGTTGCGCGGAAGACTGCGCTGCGTGCAAGTTATTCGGTCCGCTGTCCTGAGGATTTCCTGCCGGTTCCGCAAAATGATAAACCGCGCTGCTGGCATCGTATGTTCCTGCGGTACCCATCACAGGAGCCGCTTTCTCGTTTCCGAAATAGAGAAACACTTCCGTCTGGGTTGGGAGTTTTGGAATCTTGACCCAAACCAGTGCCAACTGATTCACACCGTCCCACTTCTCGATGTGAAATTTGATTTCGGTTTTGTCATCTCCTGCTACCAGACGCAGGTCGCTGCCATTGTCATTTGCCGAGAGAAAATCGAAATTCCCCGTGTGCAGCCGGATCAGTACCGGGGCATCCACCACCTCACCTGCAGGATTGGTCAGCGTAATTTTCTTGCGGCCAGTCCAGTCTTCATTCCACCAAGCATGGCTGGATAGTGAAAACGTGCACAGTGCAAAAGCAAGCAGTAATTCAAGGACGCGCATGAGCATTATCAACCGGGATAGTTCAGACCTAGATTATGCTTGCGCAAGATGACAGTTATTAATAATAACTATGATCCGAATAGATCACAGTTATTAAGCATCCGTAAAAATGGAATCCACAGGAGTTTCTTGCAAAACTATTTTTGAAATGAAACGCGCTGATATCTGATGCAGGAATTTCGGCATCAAAGTGGCTACGCTTCCCCCTGTTTGCGCCAAGCTTTCCCGGCTTCACTGAGTGAGGCCCACTTTTGTGGACGGGCAAGTTAATGTTACTTTATCAACTTGTTAGGAGAGTCCATGAAACGTATCCCTCGTCGTATTTTTACCGCAGAATTTAAACGTGAAGCAATCAAGTTAGTCACAGGGCAAGGTCTGACGTTGGCGGAAGCCAGCAGAAAGTTAGACGTTGCCACTAAATCATTACGCACCTAGATGGATCAGCAAGAGCGTGGTAAGCTCAAATCTAGCCTTGGTGCATCAAAGCTCACGGCAGATCAGCAGCGCATTCGTGAGTTGGAACGAGAGTTGGCAATCGCGAAGATGGAGCGCGACATCTTAAAAAAAGCGACGGCGCTCTTTGCGAAGGAGTCGAAGTGAGATACGCCATGATTGATCAACTCCGTCACCAGCATCCAGTCACCAAGCTATGCGATTTGCTCAATGCTGCCAAGAGCGGCTATCAGGCATGGAGTACCGGTAAAGTCGTGCCGCCGCGCAAACTTGAAGATATGCGCTTGCTGGTTGCAATTAAGGCAGCACATCATCGCGGTCGTGGCACATATGGCCCAAAGAAGATTCGGGACGAACTGGTAGATCAGAGCATAGTTGCCGGACTGAATCGTATCAAGCGGCTACGCACGTTGCACGGCATCCGCTGCACGCATGAAAAGAAGTTCAGAGTCACCGCCGACTCCAAGCACAATCTGCCGGTCGCCGAGAATTCACTGAACCGGCATTGTTCGTACCGCACCAAATTAAGTCTGGGTGGCTGACATCACCTACATCCTGACTGACGAGGGCTGGCTCTTTCTGGCAGCGATCAAGGATTTGCATACCTGTGAAATCGTGGGCTGGGCGATGGATAGCCGTATGATGAAAGCACTGGTAGTGGATGCGTTGCGTGCGGCGTATTGGCGCAAGAAGCCGAAGCCTGGGTTGGTGCGCCACTCTGACCGTGGAAGCCAGTATTGCAGCAGCGCATACCGTGCACTACAAGTCAGCTATGGCATGAAGACACAGATGAGTCGGAAGGGAAACTGCTGGGACAATGCGCCGATGGAGAGCTTCTTTGGCACGCTCAAAACGGAAAGCTTGCATCACTATCGCTTTACCACCCGTGAGCAGGCCAGGCAGGTGACCTTTGAATACATCAAGGTGTTCTACAATCGTATCCGGCGTCATGCGAAAATCGGCAATCAAGTACCCGTTGATTTCGCTAACCAGTTTTATGCCAACAGAAAACAATCTGCGGCATAATCTAGATGACTTGTGCCCATCCACTAAATCGGACTCCGCTCAGCGGAAGTGGATGATGCCGTCGCCGCACTTTCCAGCCTGATGGAGCCAGTCATCATGGTGGTACTGGGAACTCTCATCGGCGGCCTGGTGATTGCCATGTATCTGCCGATCTTTAAAATGGGACAGATTGTCGGTTAAATCTGGGCATCAGGAAACCGAGGCAGGACTGTTCTCCCTGCACTCGGGGGCGCAACCGTATCCAAAACAGAACAGCGATTACCGATTCCAGGATCTCCATGTCATTCATCCAGTTGCTGCAAACTACGCCGGCTTTTTTCATCTCTCTGTGCGCCACCATCGGTCTGCTGGTGGGCAGCTTTCTGAACGTAGTCATACACCGCCTGCCGCGCAGGCTGGAACAGAAGTGGCAACAACAAAGTGCCGAACTGCACGGCAAGATCATCGAAACAACCCCTTCCTTCAACCTCGCCACACCCCGTTCCACCTGCCCCCATTGCGGACATAAAATAAGCGCGCTGGAAAATATTCCGATAGCAAGTTACCTGATGTTAAGGGGCCGCTGCTCAGAATGCCGCGCAGCCATTTCCCCGCGCTACCCCATAATCGAGGCGTTGACCGGCATCATCAGCGGTTTCATTGCCTGGCATTTCGGCTACGGCCTGGTTGCTTTCGCCGCGCTGGCTTTTGCCTGGGCAATGATTACGCTGGCATTCATTGACTTGGATACTCAGTTGCTCCCCGATGGCATCACGTTGCCTCTGCTGTGGGTGGGATTGCTGGTCAACCTGAGCGGCGGTTTTACCGACATCCAGTCTGCAATCATCGGCGCAGTTGCCGGTTATCTTGCTTTCTGGTCGATTTACTGGGGCTTCAAGCTTGCCACTGGCAAGGAAGGCATGGGTTATGGCGATTTCAAGCTGCTTGCCGCGATCGGCGCATGGCTTGGATGGCAAATGCTGCCACTGGTGATTCTGCTGTCTTCCCTGGTGGGTGCGGTAGTCGGCATCGGTCTGGTGGTCGCGGCAAAACACAAACGCGATGTTCCCATTCCATTCGGACCTTACCTGGTGGGTGTTGGTCTCATTGCTTTGTTCTGGGGAAATCAGATCAATCGTGCCTATCTTGGTTTGCTTTAGCTCATGTCGCTGGTAATCGGTCTAACTGGGGGAATTGGCAGCGGCCCGCAGCGCCGCACTGGCTTCCTCTCCTTGCGTAATAATGCTCGTGCCATTATGGCGACGCAGATTGCACGCCAGCAGCGCCTGCAACAAGCAGATGATGTCATCGCTAATGACAGCAGCCTGGCACATCTACAGCAGCAGGTGGAGGCTCTGCACCAGAAATACCTTGCCCTGGCAGACGAGGGTTAGACCCATCTGCGGCAGCATCCCTGATTGGGGGTTAATTTTAATAGTAAGCCGTCAAACGGCGGTGCCCTTCACCACCCGTAAACCCGCTTGCACTGGCACAAACTTAATTCCGGCCTGCTCTAGTATCCACTTTTCAATCTTGACGTGCCACATCCGCAACAGGTCAAGCGGTCTTGCGCACTTCTTCCCGGATTGTCTTGCGCACTACGGTTTCTAGGTTTTCCGCCTGCATTGCCTGCTTGAGCGTTTCATTTATCAAGGTTTGGTAGCCGCGCGCGCCTGCCTTGGTCTTGAAGTATTCCAGTGTGAGACGCTATCCTGGAAAATGTTAATCCGGCGTTTTCCAGGTAGCACAGCACCGTCCGTTCCTCGCTCGCGCAACACCAGCCGCCCGCTCGTTATATCGGCCTGTGTGATGGGTGCATCATCAGCAATTTTCATAATAGATTCTTTGCTCATTTTTATCCGCCTTTCGCATAGAAATAATGCGTATCGTTTTATCAGTTTCTGCCGTAGCGATTATCGTAACCTTGCCATGCAATAACCCCAGTGTGAGATAGCGTGATTCGCCGTAATCACTAAATAAACAGATTACATTTAACAGAAAGAGCTATTCATGAATGTTAAGGTCCAAAGCACACTTCAGTAAACCTTCCCACGCGATACGTCCTTCATACCTCTCTCCTTTAAGGATGGCGGCTACGCTGGAGTTATCGACCTGCTTTAGTAGAAGAGTAAATGAATATTCAGGGCCAACATACGGACCATCTGCATATGTGCGGATTACCGGCTGCGGGGGCGAGTTATCAAAAACTGCGTCTGGGTTCAAGGGCGAAATGCGAGCAAACATTTCCGGTAGAGCATGCAGCCCGTAAGCATAAACTTCTGATGCGGCAATGTCAGGGTACTCCCACATTTTAAACTGCTGGCTATTAATAACCCATCGGGAATCAGAACGAAGTTTATTAACGATGCAATGAGAAAGACGAGTATGAGCGCCATCAAACGTGCCGTTATAGGATTGCGGCTTGTCTTTGACAGTGTTGATGCCTGCGCAGCCTGTTAACAGGATAGCGATGAGCAAAATAGATTTTTTCATGAATCCCTCCTCCGAAATGATCCAGGGGAGTTCTGGGGGAGCTATATTAATGATGACTATGATCCTGTCGCATCGCAATGTAAAGAACTGAACCAAACGGCCCATTTTCGAGTGACTATAATGCCAGATATAAACCTGTGGAGCCCCGGCTGATGCCCCAATTTTCTAAGTGGCGAACTAAAAATAACGAGGCCGGCATCGAGATGAGCGAAAAAGATGGGGTGCGTGCGCTACATCTTGGCAGTAGCATGGTTCAAAGTGCAATGCGGCTAACCGCTCCTAATGAACTGGAGTTGGCCTACACACGTTGCATGATGGGATTTCTACTTTTTCATCCTAACCCAATCCATATTGTGATGATCGGTCTGGGTGGCGGTTCATTAGCGAAGTTTGTGTATAAGCGGATGCCACAAGCAAAAACCACTGTGGTAGAGATCAATCCGCAGGTCATCTCTACCGCTCGCAGCTATTTCTCCCTACCTAACGATAATGAACGTCTGCAGGTGGTGATGGCGGAGGGGAGTGAATATATTGCGAGGAATCCTGCAACTGCAGATGTATTAATGATCGACGGTTTTGACGATGGTTGTCAGGCGGGGACGCTTTGTAGTCAGGATTTCTATAATCGAGCACGCGAATCTCTTAACAGAAATGGAGTTCTCGTGGTAAATCTGCTCAGTAGAGATAAGGGGCGAGATGAGTATATGCGACGAATCGAACATAGTTTCAACGGTCATGTGGCAATCCTGATGACGGAAGTTCGCGGCAATCAGATTGTTTTTGCACTAAAGCACAGCCCCGGTAAATTAGCGTGGGAGGAATTAAGACGGCGTGCAGAAAATCTAGAAATTGAATTCGCTCTTCCATTCTCCAAGTTCATATTGGGACTAAATAAATATAATCCACATGGCGGCGGGTATCTAGAGATCTGATCTGTTTTTTGCTCAGATTGCCAACTGTTCAATCCGCATCATGCAGATAGGATCTGGTTATGGTAAAGTTCTCTAATATCGACGAGACGAGTAAAGTAGACCATGGAATTATACGAATCCGAGCACACTAAATTCATACGCGAACTATTTGCAAAAAATCCTCAACTGGCTGAAGAGCAGAAAGAAGCTCGAGCCATTTGGTGGGATAAGAAACTGGATAAGGTTGAACGCCAAAGATTTGAGGAGGCGAACGTGCCCCAGACGGGCTATGTCTATTTCGCCCAGAAATAGCCTCGGTTAGAGGGCCTCGAACACTCCCGCTGCGCCCATCCCAGTGCCAATGCACATGGTCACCATACCGTACTTCTGTTTATGCCGACGCATTCCGTGAAGCAAGGTAGCAACACGGATAGCTCCGGTCGCACCCAGAGGGTGACCTAGCGCGATAGCCCCGCCCAGGGGATTGACCTTGGCCCGATCAAGGCCAAGATCGCCAATGACCGCGAGGCTCTGCGCGGCAAAAGCTTCATTCAGTTCGATCCAGTCAATAGCATCCTGTCTTAGTCCAACCTGCTGTAAAACCTTAGGTATCGCTTTGATCGGGCCAACACCCATAATTTCGGGCGGTACGCCAGCCACAGCAAAACCTAAGAAGCGACCAATCGGAGTGAGGTTGAATCGCCTTAAAGCGGCTTCGCTTACTACGATCACAGCACCCGCCCCGTCAGACATCTGAGAGCTGTTACCCGCAGTGACCGAGCCTTTGGCGGCAAATACTGGTTTCAGTTTGCTGAGTGCTTCTAGGTTGGTTCCGGGGCGAGGACCTTCGTCAGCATTCCTGATAGCGGTCATGATTCGGACCTCATGCGAGGAAAGATCGGGCCTTCTTTCCTCAATGATGTAGGGTGTCATCTCTTGCTCAAACTCGCCAGCCGAAATAGCCTCGAGAGCTCGAGTATGGCTGGTCACGGCAAACTCATCCTGGGATTCTCGGCTTATTTTCCAGCGCTGCGCCACCTTTTCTCCAGTCATGCCCATACCATAAGCAATGCTGACATTCTCACTATGAAGAAATATTTCAGGATTCATGGCTATTTTGTTGCCCATCATAGGAACCATACTCATACTCTCCGTGCCGGCTCCGACCATCACATCGGCCTCACCCAGTCGGATGCGGTCAGCGGCCAATGCAACGGCCTGGAGCCCGGAAGCGCAGAAACGGTTGACGGTCATGCCAGGCACATTGTTGGGCAGCCCTGCCATGAGAAGTGCCACACGTGCGACATTGATACCCTGCTCTGCCTCGGGCATTGCACAACCAGCGATAACGTCATCAACCGCGGATGGGTCTAGCCCAGGACATTGAGCCAACGCGCTCTTCAGCACATGCACCAGCAGATCATCCGGTCGGACATTCTTGAACATTCCTCGCGGAGCTTTGCCGACAGGGGTACGTACGGCGGCGACGATGTAAGCATCTTGAGTCTGTTTTTGGGCCATCTCGATTCTCCTCAGCACTAGTTTCGCAAGGGCTTGCCCGTTTTCAACGTATATTCCACCCGGGCCTGTGTCTTTTCAGTTGCGAGCAGTTCAATAAATGCAGTTCGTTCCAATTCCAGGAACCAGGCTTCGTCTACTAGGCTGCCGGGAGTTAACTCGCCACCGCACATAACATGTGCGACCTTGCTACCGATCAGGTAATCGTGTTCGGAGATGAAACCACCCTCTAACATATTGATCAGCATGCCCTTGATGGTAGCAATGCCGGTACTTCCTGCTACCGGAATATTGCGATATTGCAAGGGAGGGCGATAACCAGATTCCGACAGAGCCATAGCCTGAGCCTTGGCGGTATGGAGCAACTCAAACCGGTTCATTACCACCAGATCAGCCGGGCGTAGATAGCCAAGTTCCTTAGCTTGTTCAGCACTCTTGGCCATTTGGGCAGTAGCCACTGTTTGGAAATAATTTTTTAGTAGCGGGAAGGGGTCTCCATCATTCGCCGACCGCGCTGCGCGCAGGGCGAGTTCCTTGCAGCCACCGCCTGCAGGTAATAAGCCAACGCCCACTTCTACCAGTCCGATATAGCTCTCAAGTGTGGCGACGGCACGGTCGCAGTGCATTACAAATTCGCAACCACCACCCAGCGCGAGCCCGTCAACAGCTGCCACAGTGGGGATCATCGAGTATCTAAGATCTTGTGAGGTTTGTTGAAATTGGGCAACCATCGATTCGACCTCTGCGAGTTTCCCAGCCATCAGTGCATCGGCAAGATTAAGATTGTGTGCGGCCTTGAGAACTGCAGCTTGTGCTGTTTTTTTAATTTTCCGGGCCAACAGACTCAGCGTGGAAGGCGGGCTATCGCTTTTCAAGCGGTCGGTAGCCTTTTGTAGGTTGGCCCCTGCGGAGAATGGAGGCTCGGTTTGCCAGATGACCAGAGCGCGGCAATTAGATTCCGCTTCTTGTATTGCATGCTGGAGCCCATCCAATACATCATTTCCAATGGTGTGCATCTTGCTCTTGAAGCTAACGATAGCAATGTCGTCGCCGGTGTGCCACATACGGATTGCATCAGTCTCGAATATGGTCGTACCGTATTGCACCCCCTCCCCAAGGAGTAGATCTGGAAATAGCTGCCGACGGTAGACCGCGAGGCTTGGGCGTGCGCGCAGAGTATTGGAAGATGGAGCATATGAACCCTGTGAATCATGCACGCCAACTCGATTCGGTTCGAGCACCCAGCTGGGCAAGGGTGCATCACTCATACTGTTACCTGAGGTGATATCCGCGTTCACCCAACCCGCGATCTGGCTCCAACCTGCCTCTTGCCATATTTCAAATGGCCCAAGTTTCCAGCCAAATCCCCACCGCATAGCAAGATCTAGATCGCGAGCATTATCCGCGATAGCAGTCAGATGCAAAGCGCAGTAATGAAATAAATCTCTATAAATCGCCCACAGGAATTGAGCCTGAGGATGTGCGTTGGCGCGCAGTAATGCGAATCTTTCGACAGGGTCTTTAAGCTTTAGAATCACTTTGATCTCGTCGTTAACAGTATCTGTAGCAAGACGATATGCCCGCGTGTTGAGATCGAATACGTGTATCTCTTTACCCGCCTTCTGGTAAACCCCGCATTTGCTCTTTTGTCCCAGCGAACCATTGTTGATTAATCCTTGCAGCCAATCTGGGGGTGTAAAGTATTTGTGCCACGGGTCTTCAGAAAGGCCGTCGCGCATGGTATTGATCACATGTGCAAGGGTATCCAGCCCGACTACATCCGCAGTACGGAAGGTTGCGCTCTTGGGACGGCCGATAAGGGATCCAGTCAAGGCGTCAATCAGGTCAAAGCTAAGATTAAATTTTCGGCCGTGGTGCATGGTGGCGAGCATGGAGAACATGCCTACCCGGTTCGCGATGAAGTTGGGCGTGTCCTTGGCGCGGATTACGCCCTTGCCAAGATAGGTGACGAGGAATGCTTCGAGATCATCTAGCATTGCAGCATCACTATCTTCGTAGGGAATCAATTCAACCAGGTGCATGTAGCGGGGGGGGTTGAAAAAATGAACTCCGCAAAAACGACGGCGAAGATTTTCGGGGAACGCTCTGGCTAACTGGTTAATAGAGAGGCCAGAGGTATTACTGGCAAAGATCGTGTGTTCACTGAGGTATGGTGCAACCTTGGCGTACAACTCTGCTTTCCAATCCATGCGCTCAGCAATGGCCTCGATCACAATATCGCAATCCTTGAGCAGATCAAGATGCTCACCGTAATTGGCGGGCTGGATACAGGCCGCTCTGGTCGTGGTGGACAGCGGTGAGGGCTCTTGTTTTCGCAGGCGTTCAACCGCCTTAATTACGCTATTGTTAGGATCCCCTTGTTGACTAGGGAGCTCGAATAGCAGTGTCTCGATATTAGCGTTGGCTAAGTGCGCTGCAATCTGCGCCCCCATAACGCCCGCACCTAGCACCGCAGCCTTACGCACGATGAAATTATTGTTTCTCAATTGATCCCCCCGTCACATTCGGCCTTCTACTCACTCTTTTGGAACTGCTCGTGGTTTGCGCTGCTTGTCAACGGCTACATAAGTTAAGACCGCTTCTGTCACCTTGCTGCATACTTCTGCCCCACCCTCGCGCGGGCCCCGTTGGGCATAAACTTCCACATTGACCGTGATTGATGTATTCCCTACCCTGATAATTTCTGCATAGAAACTCACTAGATCGCCAACAAAGACCGGTTGCTTGAAAACAAAAGAATTGACCGCAACCGTCACCACCCGTCCGCGTGCACGGCGAATGGCGGGCAGACTGCCTGCAATATCCACTTGCGCCATGATCCATCCCCCAAAAACGTCGCCGGCGTAGTTAGTGTCTGTCGGCATCGGAACGATGCGAAGGATAGGGTCTCGCCCGGTCGGCAGAGACGTGAGGATTTCAGAATTATCATTCACTTTTGTCGGATCCCAATGTTTGGCAAGCTGTCATTTCAACGGGTGGGTTGGCCCGCATAGAGTTCATCAATCTCGATCTTGTAGCGCTCTAGCATCTGTCCCCGCCGAAGTTTTAGAGTGGGCGTGAGCATGTCATTCTCAACCGTCCACGGTAAGGCAAGTAGTACAACGCGACGGATCTTCGCATAACCTGGAAAATCGCGTATTTGATGCGAGATTTTCTCCAGCACGACCTCCTTGGCCCGTGAGTTATTCAGCATAGGTTCAAGATTAGGATCAAGATTGTACTGCAAAGCAAGGCTTCCCCAATTGCGCGGGTTTAACACCACTAATGCACTCAAATACGGCCGCCCCTCACCGAGCAGCATGATTTGGTGAAACAGATGATCACGTAGAATTGCCGCTTCCATATCTACTGGAGGAATCTTTTCTCCATTGGACATGACTATAATTTCCTTCAGGCGACCGGTAATGGTCACTCGACCCTGCTCATCAATGTGCACTATATCTCCAGAATTGAGCCATCCATCGTCTGTCAGTACTGCTTTTGTGGCTTCAGGGTTATGCCAGTAGCCCATCATCACATTGGGGCCGTGGACTAGTAGGGCATTGTGTTCGCCGAGTTTTACGGTAACACCCGGAATGGGTGGGCCGACACTGGACGGAAAATTATTTTCGAAGGTGTTGGTGCATACAACGGGGCTACTTTCAGTCATGCCATATCCTTGCAGAATGGGCAAACCCAGTCCGATGAACATACGCGAGACCTCTGTTGGTAAAGCGGCACCACCGCTCATCGCCATTCTCAAACGGCCCCCCAGTTTATCCATGACCTTACGAGCGACTAGTTTATTCAATAGTGGCCATAGCAAGTGTGAAGCATGCCAAGGGGTTCGCCCCTGCAGGTGTTCAAAACGACTGTAACCAACATCTACCGCCAGGTCGAATACGTACCGTCCTAGCGATGAGCCTTCCTCAAGCTTAGTACAGACGCCGGTATGAATTCGCTCATAAATGCGCGGAACCGAAACTAGCAGGGTGGGGCGAATTGTTAGCAGATCCTCTTGCAGTTGCTGGATTGAGCGGGCATGAGCGACAGTGGCTCCGGCCATCATCGGCAGGTAGTAACCTGCAGTGCGCTCAAAAGTATGAGATAGCGGCAGAAAAGACAGCAGTAGATCGCACTGCTCAACTCGTATAACTTGTAGGCAGCTATACGCATTGCTGAGAATGTTGAAGTGACTGAGCATAACCCCCTTGGGGCGACCAGAAGTGCCTGAAGTGTAAATGATGGTGGCAAGGTCATCCGACGCACAGAGATGCATGACCTCACCAGCTGGGCTTGGTGGAGGTAACCAACCAGGCAGCGCTCGAACTAAGTCACGATCAGCCCAATTGGTATCCTCGGCAAATGGACTGATTGTCACCACCCGTAACAAGCCGCCGAGCTGACCACGTACTTCAGAGAACATCTGCCACTGTGGCATATTCTCTAATAGCAGCATCTTAGCGCCGGAGTCGTTCAGGACATAGGATGCGTTCTCAGGGCGGTCAGCTGTATAAAGAGGGACCACCACTAAACCCAGGCCCAGCGCAGCCTGGTCCAGCATCACCCATTCAGGGCAATTTCTTGCCATCACGGCGATTCGGTCTCCTGCGACTAAGCCCTCTCCCATGAGGGCCAGTTGCCAGCGGGCAACCTCTCGGGACATTTGCACCCAAGTGTGATCGCGCCACTTGCCATCCAATGGATCATAGTCCCGGTAAGCCACTCCGTTCGGCGAGCGACGGACGCGCTCATTGAACAAACCGGCCAGCGTTCCGGCAGCCTCTACTGTGATGATGTCCAACGATTTTTGTTGCGGCATGACCACCTTTACACCAATAATTTATTTTTGCGTACCGAAGTCTGATGGAAAGTCATCCACCATAATGACATGTCGGCGTAGCGACTTCATTTCTGTTAATGACCCCGCCTCAATGGCAGTGATAATGCCCAGTTCCAGTGCTCCAGTAATCTTCTCATCACCTTGCGCGGAAATAAGGCCAGACTTGACTGCAGCACGGACCTTGGACTCCGTGATCTCACATTGCGTCGCGCACCGAAGGGCCTTTTCCAAAATGCCTATTGGCTCATCTGAGGAGCTTGGTATATAGATTCCTGCAGTTAGGCGGTCACGCGCGTCACTCGGTTCCAGCATCAGCATCGCCACCATGTGACCTAGGTCATCGCCAGGAGGGGGGTACGTTTTGCCCAGTGGAAATATCAGCGCCCGCAGCACCCATGCCGCAAGCCGGTTAGGAAAATTATTCAGTAAGCCATCGAATGCTTGCTGTAAATGATAAAGTGCGTCCTGTATCGACCAATTAAGCAACGGCAAATCGGAAGCTGGACGGGCATCATCCTCGAAACGTTTCAGCGTCGCTGAGCACAGGTATAGCAGGCTGAGAATATCGCCCAGTCGGGCAGAGAGCTTTTCCTTGCGCTTGAGAGACCCACCCAGAGCGAGCATGGAGATATCTGCGGCCAGCGCAAAGGCAGCTGACAGTCGGCTCAGTTGTTGGTAGTAATGTCGTACCTCGGGAGCGACATTGAGGGGCGCACCTGCCAGAGAGGAGCCGGTTAGTCCATGAAATAGTGATCTCAGGCTATTACCAACACTGAAGGAGAGGTGCGCCATCAGCGTCTGGTCAAACTCCAGAGAAGCGCGGCCGAGATCGCTGTCATTGGCCGCATGAATTTCCTTAAGTACATAGGGGTGGCAGCGGATCGCCCCCTGCCCGAATATCATCATACTGCGAGTAAGGATATTTGCACCCTCCACCGTTATGCTGACAGGAGTTTGCTGGTAGGTGCGTGCGAGATAATTGCTGGGACCCATGCAGATGCCCTTGCCTCCGTGCACATCCATCGCATCATTAATGGTCTGCCGGCTGCGCTCAGTGAGATGGTACTTGACGATGGCAGAGATGACAGAGGGTTTCTCCCCTAGATCGACTGCGCCCGCTGTCATCACACGAGCTGCATCCATCATGTACGTATTTCCGCCAATACGAGCGAGAGCCTCTTCAACCCCCTCGAAACGACCGATGGGCATACCAAACTGGGTCCTGACCCGGCCATACGCCCCGCTGGTAAGGGCCGCTAGTTTAGCGGCACCAGTAGCCGTCGCGGGTAATGAAATCGAGCGACCAGCAGCGAGGCAGTTCATCAGCATTCGCCAACCGATACCGACTCCACCGAGTCCGCCGATCACCCATTCCATCGGGATGAATACATCCTGACCAGAGTTAGGGCCATTCTGAAAGGCAGCATCGAGCGGGAAATGGCGTCGGCCGATATTGACCCCCGGGGTATTGGTGGGGATTAGTGCTAGTGTAATGCCGAGATCTTTTTTGGTGCCGAGCAGACCATCCGGGTCGTAAAGCTTGAATGCCAATCCCAGCAGCGTCGCAACCGGGCCCAGTGTGATGTAGCGCTTTTCCCAGGTGACGCGCATTCCTAGGACATCCTGGCGGCCATTGAATTCGCCCTGACAGACAGTGCCTGAGTCAGGGATTGAGCCGGCATCCGACCCGGCACTTGGGCCGGTAAGTGCGAAACAGGGGACCTCCAATCCCTTCGCTAAGCGGGGTAGGTAATGGTTTTTTTGTTCCTCGGTACCGTAATGCAGCAAGAGTTCCGCTGGGCCAAGTGAGTTTGGCACCATCACTGTTACTGCCGCCGTGCCGCTGCGAGAGCCGATCTTCATTACCACTTCCGAATGGGCAAGCGCAGAAAATCCGTGCCCGCCGTATTGCCTCGGGATGATCATGCCGAAAAAACCATTTTGCTTAATGAATTGCCAGACTTCAGGTGGCAGATCATGAAGTTCGCGAGTGATCTTCCACTCGTCCAACATCTCGCACAACTGCTCCACCGGACCGGCGAGGAAGTTCCTCTCCTCGGTCGTCAGTTGAGGCTTGGGGTAGGCTAGGAGCTTATTCCAGTCGGGCTTGCCGCTGAATAGGTCTCCATCCCACCAAACGGTACCCGCATCTAGAGCCTCCTGTTCGGTCTGCGAGACCTGGGGTAGGATATTGCGGAAAATTTTGAGCACAGGGTTTGAAACGAGCGCTCGCCGGAGTGACGGAACAAGCAGAACTGTGCCGATGATGACGGGCAGTAACAGGAGCAGGGAAAAAAGAGTCATGGTAGAGATGAGTTCTCCTGCGAAGGTGAGGGAAACTAGGGCATATTAACCTAAACTCGTAACTGGAAACCACGGAACGGGTTTCGTATGTGAGCAGCGGTGTTCACGACAATCATTTTATGCTCATCTGGTTATCTACCTTTTTAACGCCTTCTACCATCCAGGTGAGGGTGTTGGCGCGATCGATCTGGCTCTGAGTTTTAACCAACCCACTCAGTATGATCTCACCAGCGCGGGCTTCGACCTGCAAGTCCAGCCAGCTGAGTTCCGAGTCAGTTAGCAACGAGGACTTCACTGTGGAGATCAGGGTGTTGTCATCCGCTAGCGCTTTTTTTGGCGGCTCTACCCAGGTCTCATGCACGCCCTCACCAAACTTTTGGCATGAGCTGATGGATAGGATGCCGGTCAGGACCATGACCAGCGGAAGTAACTTGCGGTGATTTTTCATGATGCCTCCTTTCATGAGATTGAGAGCCAGTAGTAATTAATTAAGACATGAGCCCGGTAGCTGTCGCGAACATAAGTTTGCTGCCCTATCCAAAATGATCGCTTGCAGATACGTCGATACTTGTTGTGCAAGATCCTGAGACAGGCAGTCAAACCCATGCAGTCCTTGCATCGGACGAAGCCAGGTGAGTTGGCGTTTAGCCAGTTGGCGGGTGGCGGCTATTCCCATTGACCGCATTTCATTCATGCTGACTTCTTTATTCAGGTACATCCGTACTTGGCGGTAACCGACACATCGCATTGCAGGGGTATCGGCATCAAATTCAAATTTATCAAGGAGAGAACGTACTTCGTCAATCAGTCCAAGGTTAAGCATCTCGTCGAAGCGATGTGAAATTCGCTGATGCAGCATCACGCGTTCACTTGGAATTAGGGCGATATGTATAGTCTGATAGGGTAAGTCGACAGATCTGGGCTTTGTCAGGATCTCAGACATTGGTTTGTTGGCGAGATAACACACCTCCAGTGCGCGCTGGATGCGCTGACTATCAGTCGACTTAATCCTGGCGGCACTGACGGGGTCGATCTGCTGAAGCTGAAGGTGCATTGCAGGCCAACCGAGATCTTCAGCCATGCTACTGATAGTCATGCGGAGCTCACTATCTGCAGCGGGCAATTCAGATAGTCCATGCATCAGTGCTCGAAAATAAAGCATAGTCCCGCCAACAAGAAGCGGGATATTTCCGCGCTTGGTGATCTCGCCCATCGCGAGCAGCGCGTCATCACGGAACTGTCCTGCGGAATAACGCTCGTATGGCTCGATCAGGTCGATCAAGTGGTGAGGTATGGCGGCCAGAGTTTCGTTATTAGGTTTGGCGGTACCGATATCCATATGACGGTATACCTGAGCGGAATCCACGCTAACGATTTCCACCGGTAGATGGCGGGAGATTTCTAAGGCAACACTACTTTTGCCGCTGGCGGTCGGCCCCATCAGAAAGATCGCGGGAGGGTGGTTTTGATCAGTTTTGAGTATCTGGTTCAGCGCCGACATTTATTTAATCTAGATGAGCTATTAAGTGATGCTCGAATCGACGCGAGAGATTTAGGTCAGTCAGGGAATGCCACGTTGCTATCTCGCATCCAAATTACTTCTCTAGGCCGAAGTATAGCCCGCCCAACATGATAAAAGCCAGACTCGATGTCGTGGTGGGTGGCGATCATTTCAGTTAGAATTCATGCTGATTTACAGCATAAATTTGACTCTTTTTTTGGTAACTTTTTATGATCCTGATCCTTACCCCGGGCACCCATCCAGATAACGCCGAGTATCAGCAGTTACTGGAGCGACTGTCTAACATGCCGGGGATTACTACCCGTATACATACCGAGATTGGGATTGGGCAGACCCTGACTGAGATATACCTGATTGGCAATACCACGGCCCTGACACTTGAGGATATGCAAGGACTGCCGTGCGTAGAGAGGGTGGTCCGCGTCTCGGAGGAGTACCGTGTTTTGGGGCGGCACAAGGGCGATGACCGGCCTACGCATTTTGATTATAACGGCGTTTGTTTCGGACAAGACACTCTGAACCTATTTGCTGGGTTATGCGCGGTAGATACGCCCGAGCATGTCGAGATGATGCTAAGAGCATTACGCGACCATGGCCAGGTCTGTACCCGGATGGGAGCCTACAAGCCTCGCACCAGTCCTTATGCATTTCAGGGGCACGGCAAGAATTGTCTGCCGTACGTACTCGACCTGGCTGGAAAGTATGGCATCAAGGTCATCTCCATGGAAATCACTCACGAATCGCATGTCGATGAAATTCGTGAGGCACTTAATCAGACCGGCAGCCCGGCCGGTGTGATGCTGCAGATTGGTACTCGTAATACGCAGAATTTCGAGCTACTTAAAATCGTTGGCCGCCAGCAGAATTTTCCGGTTCTGATCAAGCGGGGTTTTGGCATTACCCTAGATGAGTCCCTTAATGCGGCAGAATACCTGGCCTCTGAAGGTAACCACAAGGTGGTGTTTGGCCTACGAGGAATGAAGACCAATATGGCAGACCCTCATCGCAACTTTGTGGATTTCGCTCATGTGCCGGTGGTCAAGCGATTGACTCGCATGCCGGTATGCATAGACCCATCGCATTCAGTTGGAGCTCGCACCTGTTCCTCGGACGGGATACTCGACATCATGCATGTTACTGCCCAGGGCATCATCGCCGGTGCCAATATGGTGTTGGTGGATTTTCATCCAGTGCCGAGCAAGGCGCTGGTCGACGGGCCTCAGGCATTATTAATCAGAGAGCTGCCACAGTTTCTGGAAGATGTTCGCATTGCCCGCGAGGCTTATCTGCAGCGCGCAGCACTCGCTGAACGGTACTGCCAAGAATAAGGGGTATTAGAACATTTCCTCCGCGGCACAGTTTATTTTAAGACCCTTTCATAGAGTCTCTTCTCTCTTAGGAAAGGTCTCTGGCATAAGCCCGGCGTTTCTGGTGCTGTTGTTTTTGTCCTCACTATTCTCGTATGTACCCATTGGGATAGCCGCCTCGGCAGGGGCCCCGCTAAGGCTGGCCGATGACCGCGGCCATAGCATTTATTTGGAGCGTCCCGCAAGGCGCATCATCTCACTCTCTCCTAGCATCACCGAGTTGGTATATGCTGCCGGCGCTGGCGACAAGCTCGTTGGAGTGAGTATTCAGAGTGATTATCCGGCATTTGGAAGATCCATCCCGGAAATTGGGGGGGTGTCTGGGCTTGATCTGGAGAGGCTGATAATGCTTAGACCTGATCTGGTGATTGCGTGGGGTAGTGGTAACGCTGCGGATATTGATAGACTCGAAAAACTTGGCTTACCCGTTTTTGTGACGGAAGCGGCTAGACTGGAGGACATCCCGAGGCTGTTACGATTAATCGGGCAGGTGGCTGCAACCCCAGTCGAGGCGGAGTCCTCAGCACTTTCCTTTGAAACAGAACTTCGAATGATCAAGCAGAGCAATGCTGGTCGGCAGCGCATTAGTGTGTTTCTGCTGATTTGGAGTCAACCACTAATGACAGTAAATGGCGACCATATTATCAGTGACATTATTAATCTATGTGGAGGGATCAATATATTTGCCACAGCGTCGACCCTAGCGCCAGTGATTTCGGCTGAAAATTTGTTACAGGCCGACCCTCAGGTCATTATTGGCGGAGTATTACCTGAAAGCGGAGCGGGAGCGCTCTGGCAGCGGTTTCCACAGATGAGAGCAGTGAGGAATAAGCATTTATTTTTTGTTCACCCTGACTTGCTTCACCGTCAGACGCCACGGATGTTGCAGGCAGTCAAAGAGGTGTGTATGTACCTAGATCAAGCCCGCTTGGAGTAAGAGCATCAATAGGAATGCACATTTTCACTCGGGGGGGGGCGGTGCAAATGCTTGTTCAGAAGTTGATCCATGGAGACGTGACCACTAGACTGCAGGCATTCTAAGGGAGTTGAGTGCCGTATTTCTCAAAATGAGTGCTAGACACTGTGGGCTCAGATAGGAAAATTTAATTGGAGAGGGGCCCGAATGCTTTAGAATATTCGCCGAATGAGGTCAGATTATTATGGAGAATGAGCAATGATGAAAGTATTACTTGCAAACCCTAGAGGCTTCTGTGCCGGGGTAGATCGGGCGATCGAGATTGTCGAGCGGGCCCTGACCATGCACGGCGCACCAATTTACGTACGCCATGAGGTGGTTCATAACCGTTTCGTGGTAGAGAATCTTGAAAAAAAGGGGGCGGTATTCGTCGAGAATCTCGACGAAGTGCCCAGCGGGAGCATTCTAATTTTCAGCGCCCATGGTGTCTCGCATGAGGTGCGTCGCGAGGCTGATGCACGAAAATTCAAGGTGTTCGATGCCACCTGCCCTCTGGTCACTAAGGTTCATATGGAAGTCGGAAAGATGCGCGATCAGGGGAGGGAGGTCATCATGATCGGCCACCAGGGGCATCCGGAAGTAGAGGGCACTATGGGGCAAGCAGAGGGGGATGGCCCGGCGATGTACCTGGTCGAGACAGAAGGCGATGTCGCCGACTTACAAGTTAAGAATTCTGACAACTTGGCGTATGTCACCCAGACCACACTCTCAGTTGATGATGCCACTCGGGTAATCACGGCCTTAAGAAAACGCTTTCCAAAGATCGTTGGACCGAAAAAAGACGATATTTGTTATGCCACACAAAATCGTCAGGATGCGGTCAAGTTGATGGTAAATCAATGTGATCTTGTGATTGTGGTCGGTTCTCCCAACAGCTCTAACTCTAACCGCTTGTGTGAGGTTGCACGAAATGCCGGCGTGGACTCTTATATGATAGACCGTGCCGAACAATTACAGGACGAGTGGCTCGCAGGCAAAGTCCGAATTGGTATCACCGCCGGAGCTTCCGCACCGGAAGTGTTGGTGCAAGAGGTGATATCACGATTGAAACAAATTGGGTCGGAGCAGGAAGGCGGCGTGGTAGTGGAGGAGTTGAGCGGGGTGATTGAGGCGGTAGTCTTTCCGCTACCAAAGAGTTAATTGGGGCGATAAGCGAGTAAGTCTTTTCTAGGCTCCCCAGCCAGACTGGTAAGGGGAAACGTCGAATGGTTGCGCTACACCAGTCATTTCATTTAACAGGATCTTGGCGCTAGCTGGGGCCATGGTTACGCCATAACGGAAGTGACCACTGTTGATGTAGAGATTGTCGAGCTGAGGGTGACGCCCGATAGTTGGAATATTATGTGGTGAAGCTGGGCGCAGACCAGACCACTGTTGTACTGGCACCATGCCTGACAATGCCGGTAATAATTCTTGCGCACCCTTGAGCAGATTGTCGCGTGCAGCGGCAGTGACCCCCTTATCAAAACCAACATCTTCTAGCGTGCTGCCAATCAGCAGGCAACCATCGCGACGAGGTATCAAATACAAATCGTCTTTTAATAGGATGAAACGTAGAGGTGCCACAGAAAACCTGAACAGTAACATCTGTCCGCGCGCAGGTTTGATATCGAGGTCAAGGGCGTGTTGTCCGAGCACTTGCTTGCTCCAAGCGCCAGCGGCGACGACGTATTGCCCTGCACTGAAAGTTCCGCACGCAGTAGCAATTGAATTTACTTGGCCGTTCCCGGCTACGATGTGACTCACAGCGCACTGCTCGACAATTCGGCCGCCTAGCAACTCCACTCTTTTGCGCAGCGCCCGCAAGAGGCGCGGGTTTCTCACTTGTGCAACATCTGATAGAAGGAGCGCATCACATTCTCTGTCGGTCCCCCCTCCCGTTCTAGGAATAGAAAGAGCATCATACTGGGAAGCCCTCTCCACCTTAACCCCGTGCGATGTGCACCACTGTTGCGCATCGCACATGCTAAAAGGGGGAAGCACCAGCATTCCGCTCCTCTCATACTCCGGGTCGATCCCGCTTACGGTATGCAACTCATCCATCCAGTTGGCGAATAGAGAGGCACTATAATTAGTCAGCCGGGTCACCTCATTTGGGTAATCCCACGGGCACAATGGCGAGAGAATGCCGCCACCCGCCCAAGAAGATTCAAGCCCCACTTCGCCTCGTTCCAGTAAGGTTACGGTTGCGCCTTGTAAGAGCAGCTGTTCGGCTGTAGCGAGGCCAATGATACCAGCGCCAATTACAATAAAATCTTGATCCATCTCTCTGTTATTCATTATATTTAGCTTGCTGTTGACCTGTTGAGGCGACAATTAATTGCCCTGCTCGTAATATTTATCCTGCTTTATCCACACCGTACGTGGTGGTAATATTGCACTAATTTAATATTAGGTGCAGGCATCATGGCTGGTCATAGTAAGTGGGCTAATATCAAGCACAAGAAGGCCGCGACAGATGCTAAGCGCGGAAAGATTTTCACGCGACTCATCAAGGAAATCACTGTCGCTTCGCGTCTCGGAGGTGGGGATCCAGCCAGCAATCCGCGAATGCGACTCGCCATCGATAAGGCGTATGAGCATAACATGCCTAAGGATAACGTTGAGAGAGCAGTTAAGCGAGGAAGCGGCGAACTGGACGGGGTAAATTACGAGGAGGTCCGCTATGAAGGATACGGTATTGCGGGTGCTGCCGTACTGGTTGACTGTCTGACCGATAACCGAGTACGAACCGTAGCTGATGTGCGACATGCCTTCACTAAGTACGGGGGGAACCTTGGTACGGATGGCTCAGTTGGGTTCCTATTCAAGCACTGTGGTCAGATGATTTTTGCCCCAGGGACCAACGAGGATAAGCTCATGGAAGGGGCCTTGGAAGGGGGTGCGGAAGATGTAATTAGCAACGACGACGGCAGCATCGAAGTAATCACAGCACCATATGAGTTAACAGCTGTCAAAATAATCCTAGAAAAGGCAGGCTTCAAAGCAGAGCACGCTGAGGTAACGATGAAACCTGAGAATGAGGCAACATTAACCGGTGACGATGCGGTGAAAATGCAAAAGCTACTGGATGCACTGGAGAGTATTGATGATGTGCAAGAAGTCTATACTACAGCAGTAATAATTTCCAGCGAGTGAAAAGATCCGCATCCTTGGAATAGACCCCGGCTTGCGTATTACCGGTTTCGGGGTCGTAGACAAAATGGGCAGCAGCTTGACTTACATCAGCAGTGGCTGCATCAAGACTCCGGACGGAGAACTGCCGCTGCGCCTGAAATCTATCCTAGAGGGCCTTAATGAGGTTATCGCAGAACATCACCCCGATCAAGTCGCGATCGAGCAGGTATTCGTCAATATTAATCCTAAATCGACGCTGATGCTGGGACAGGCACGAGGAGCTGCAATCTGTGCCGCGGTGTTGAAGGGTCTTACCGTTGCAGAATATACCGCACTCCAAGTCAAGCAGGCGGTAGTTGGTAACGGCCATGCAAGAAAAGAACAAGTACAAGAAATGGTGAAGCGGCTGTTGAAGCTTGATGGCAGCCCTAGCGAAGACGCGGCAGATGCGCTTGCTTGCGCAATTTGTCATGCGCACGGCGGGCAAGGCTTGGGAGGGATTTCGACAGCGGGCTATCGGATGAAGCGGGGGCGGTTGGTATGATTGGCCGTATAACGGGGCTATTGCTAGAGAAACGCCCGCCGCTCGTACTTGTGGACGTGCAAGGAGTCGGGTATGAAATTGACGTGCCTATGAGCACGTTTTATCAGATGCCCGCCATCGGTGAGGAGGTCATACTTCACACTCATTTGGTGGTGCGTGAGGATATACATCTTCTATTTGGATTTGGCACGGAATCTGAGAGGCAGGCCTTTCGCCAGCTTGTAAAAATTTCTGGGGTGGGGGCAAGAACTGCATTAGCCGTCCTATCCGGCTTGAGCGTGGTTGATTTGCAGCAGGCGGTTGCAACTCAAGACAGCGACCGTCTCATCAAGACGCCCGGTATCGGAAAGAAGACTGCGGAGCGGCTGTTACTAGAGTTGCGTGACAAGCTCGATTTGAGCTTGGGTGAGGCTGCCAGCGGCGCTGTCGCAGCACTTGCCTCGAGAGGCGGCAATGACATACTCAATGCCCTGCTATCGCTAGGTTATAATGACCGCGAAGCAAGTTGGGCTATCAAGCAGCTGCCTACTGGGGTTGCTGTGTCGGACGGGATCCGTCAGGCATTAAAGCTACTGTCAAAAGAAAAATAATGAAGGTAACTTGCTCCGCACTCAATGAAAGATTGCACGGTCTACGGTTCATCGTGCCGTCCTTGCCAGATTAATGATAGAAACTGATCGACTGATTGCTGCTGAGCCGACCTCTACCCAGGAAGAGGATCTGGAGAGGGCCCTGCGTCCTAAGTTTCTGGATGAGTATGTTGGTCAGGAAAAAGTTCGCGGGCAATTGCAGATTTTCATCGAGGCGGCTCGGCGGCGGAAGGAAGCGCTCGATCATGTCTTGCTATTTGGCCCGCCTGGATTAGGCAAGACGACACTAGCCCATATCATTGCGAGGGAGATGGGCGTGAACTTGCGTCACACTTCGGGACCGGTATTGGAGCGTCCTGGTGATCTGGCGGCACTCCTGACCAATCTTGAGACCAACGACGTTCTTTTCATCGACGAGATCCATCGCTTATCTCCGGTAGTAGAAGAGATTCTTTATCCGGCCCTGGAAGACTATCAGCTCGACATCATGATTGGTGAAGGTCCCGCTGCGCGATCCGTCAAGTTAGATCTGCCGCCGTTCACACTGGTAGGGGCAACTACCCGTGCAGGCATGTTGACCAACCCGTTGCGGGATCGATTCGGGATTATCTCTCGTCTGGAGTTTTATTCTGTAGAGGAACTAACCCGCATCGTCACGCGTTCAGCAGGATTGCTTAATGTAGAAATTTCGTCCGACGGGGCGATAGAGATCGCCCAACGTTCTCGAGGCACCCCCCGAATTGTTAACCGTCTTTTGAGGCGGGTGCGAGACTTTGCTGAGGTCAAGGCGGAGGGGCGGATCACTCGCCCGGTGGCGGATGCGGCCCTGATCATGCTGGATGTCGACATTGCCGGATTAGATATAATGGATAGGAAATTATTATTGGCGGTAATGGAAAAGTTTGGAGGAGGCCCGGTGGGGGTGGATAATCTCGCAGCGGCCATTAGTGAAGAGCGCGGCACTATTGAAGACGTACTAGAGCCTTATCTGATCCAGCAAGGTTACCTAAAGCGGACTCCGCGTGGGCGGATGGCCACAGTGATCGCTTACCAGCATTTCTGCATGGCATTGCCGAAGAATGGTTTGAGCGGAGAGTTATGGGATGGGAATTGAGGGCCTTTCCAATTGATGGATGCTGATATTTGCACTCAGACTGGTGGTGGAGAGGTGATTACAACGGCTGCCTTTTCTCTTCCTGTACGTGTTTATTATCAGGATACAGACGCGGGAGGGGTGGTCTATCATTCGAATTATCTTAATTTTATGGAGCGCGCGCGCTACGAATGGTTACGTGAAATGGGGTTTGATATTCACTCCCTAGTTCAAGTAAACAAGGTGATATTCATGATACGTTCACTCAGTATTGAGTACTTCAAGCCAGCGCTGCTGGACGATTCGTTGCAAGTGAGCGTGAAGGTGAAGGAGTTGGGCAGAAGCAGACTAACTCTCTGCCAAGAAGTGTTGCGTGGCCAGACTTTGCTAGCGGGTGCTGTTGTTAATGCAGTATGTGTGGGTGTTGATACTCTGAAGCCGGTGAGCGTGCCAGTGCCACTACGGCACAAACTTGGAAAAATATTATGAATGCATCAGTTACACAAGATATGTCTATCTTCTACCTGATTAGCAGTGCGAGCTTGCCAGTACAATTAGTGATGGCGTTGTTACTGCTGACCTCATTTATGTCGTGGTGGTTTATTTTTCGTAAGATGTTCGCCATACGGCAGGCGACGAAGCAGAGCGATGAGTTTGAAGATATGTTCTGGAAGGGCCCTGACCTTAACAAGCTCTACCAAAATGCCGGCAACACACGCAATTCGAAGGGCAGCATGGAGCGGATCTTTGAGGCCGGGTTTCGCGAGTTTATTAAGAATAAGCGCCAAACAGGAATAGATATTAGTACGGTGATGGATGGTACGCGAAGAGCAATGCGAGCGACGTACCAGCGGGAGATGGACGGGCTTGAATCGCACCTATCTTTTCTGGCAACAGTGGGGTCGGTGAGCCCCTACGTTGGTCTGTTTGGCACGGTTTGGGGAATCATGAACTCTTTTCGTGGATTATCTAACGTCACTCAGGCTACGATTGCACATGTCGCTCCCGGCATTGCAGAGGCGCTGATTGCGACTGCGATGGGACTATTTGCTGCAATTCCAGCGGTCATTGCTTACAACCGATACGCGCATGATGTCGACAGGTTGGCAACCCGTTTTGAGAGTTTTATGGAAGAGCTGTCCAATGTGCTTCAGCGGCAAACAGCTTGATGGGAATGGTTTTATGGGGATTACATGATGGCTGAGCGACGTAACAAGCGCCGTCAGATGAACGAGATCAACGTCGTTCCATATATCGACGTGATGTTGGTGCTGCTGGTTATTTTCATGATTACTGCGCCACTCATCAGCCCCGGACAGATTGAGCTGCCGCAGATCGGTAAATCTCTAACACCTCCAGCAGCTCCACTGGAGGTGGTCATCAGGGCGGACGGCACACTGACTCTGCGTGACCGCGACAAAGCGGGCACTGAACAGATCGTCAGCCGCGCCCAATTGGTTGAAACAATCAAGCAAAAACAGTCTGAAAACGCGGATCAACCGGTTGTGATTGCTGCCGACAAGAGCGTGCGGTATGAAGAAGTGATGAACGTAATGGATATTTTGCAGCAGCAGCAAGTGAAAAAAGTCGGACTGCTAGCCAGGTCAAAATGAGCGCGCTGGTAATGCGAGACTCATCACACGCCGAACCGGGACTATTGCCAGCAGGAGCTATGGCTCTTCTGGTGCACGTGATTTTTTTTGTATTTATGGTTTTCGGTCTGAACTGGAAGAGCTATCCGCCACAGGGAATGACTGTCGATTTATGGGATAGTCTGCCCCCACCAAGCCAGTCGGCCGCTGGAGCAAAGCCGTTACCGCCTAAGCAGGCCCCGGCTGAGGTAAAGCCATTACCCCCTAAGCAAGAGGCGCCACCACCAACTAAGCCAGATATCGCGATTAAAGAGAAAATCGACCCCCCAAAGCCTGTCGAGAAGAAGCAGCCGGTGCCTGAAGAGCAAAAGCCGAGGGTTGCTGACGATTTAGAACAACTAGTGCGAGATCAGGAGACACTTGAGAGTCAGCGGGCACAGCAGGCGGCGCAGTCTAGGGCGCTGGACGTGATCGCTGAATACAAGGCAAAAATAATGGCTAAGATCAGGAGCCGTATTGTCCTGCCGCCTAATATTCCAGATGATTCCGTGGCAGAACTGGATGTTACTTTGTTGCCAGGGGGTGATATTCTCAATGTGAGATTGCGGAAAAGTAGTGGTTACGCTGCATTTGACAGCGCGGTTGAGCGCGCCATTATCTTAGCTAAGCCACTTCCGTTGCCACCCGACCCGTCACTATTTCCCAAGTTCCGTGATTTGAGTCTCAAGGTGCATTATCGCGAATGATGAATAAATCACATGACTATTTATCGGGACCCCTGGTTAACACAATGAAACCTGGTTTTATGTTAGTAAGGCACCGTCAGCCCACTCGCTGCTCCCTTTTCCTAGCTCTTGTACTTTGGTCGATTAGCGCACCAATTCAGGCGGCACTCGACATAGAAATATTTGGGGGAGGCGCATCACGGATCCCTATCGCCATCATCCCCTTCGTAGGGGAAGAAAAACTTAAGCACGGCATCACAGCGGTGGTGGCGGCTGATCTCCAGCGGAGCGGCCTCTTTAGGCTGGTAGACTCATCCGGCCCGTCAATACGTGATCCTCGACAGATTGCGTACCCAGATTGGAAAAGTCGTGGGGCCAATGCGCTAGTGATTGGTAGTGCAGTGATGTTGCCTGATGGTCAAGTAGAGGTGGGTTTTTACCTGATGGATGTAGCAAAGCAGGTACAACTGACCGAGTACACTATGATCGTCCCAGCAGACAGACTGCGTGCGGCAGCTCATCAGATAGCAGACATCATTTATGAAAAACTGACGGGGGATGTGGGGGTGTTCAGCACCCGCATTGCCTACGTGGTGAAGCAGAGTAATAAATACGCTCTGCAGGTCGCTGATGCAGATGGTTTCAATGCCCAGTCTATCATTGAATACAGCGAGCCGATCATCTCACCCGCATGGTCGCCGGATGGCACCCAGATCGCTTATGTGTCCTTTGAGAATAAGAAGCCAATAGTTTATGTGCAGACACTTGCAACTCGAGCCCGGAAGGCGGTTGCTAATTTTAAAGGAAGCAATAGCGCCCCAGCATGGTCCCCCGATGGCAAGAGGTTAGCGGTCGTGCTGTCCCTACAAGGCGGGTCGCAGATATTTCTAGTGAACGCAGATGGGAGCGGTCTGCAGAGGCTTAGTCAGAGCTCTGGGATAGATACGGAGCCTAATTTTTCGCCAGATGGACAGACAATTATATTTACTTCAGATCGTGGCGGCAGTCCTCAAATCTATCGTATGGCAGTCACAGGATCTGCGTCCGGGGCGGCCGAGCGGCTTACCTTTGAAGGGAGTTACAATGTAAGTCCGCATCACAGCCGGGATGGAAGGGGGTTTACCTTTATTCACCGCAACGGGGCTAATTTCAATGTAGCGGTACAGGACCTAGCGACCCGTCAGGTTCAGTTGCTAACAGACTCGCGTTTTGATGAATCTCCCAGCCCAGCCCCTAACGATAGGATGATTTTATACGCAACCGAAATAAAGGGACGTGGTATATTGGCAGTGGTATCAAGTGATGGCAAAACAAGGCAAGAAATCTCTATACAGGCGGGGGATATAAGAGAGCCTGCATGGGGGCCTTTGCCAAAAAAAATCAGACGTTAGTAATAAGGGCAATTTAACTTAACTTTAGGGGGAAGCGAATATGAAAAGAATTCTAGGCGCACTACTTGTCGGCTTATTATCTGCATGCGCGAGTCAGACCATCCCACCTACTATAGAATCTGGTACAGAATCTGGGTCTGCTAGGATAGCAAATACCAGCCTTGATCCGAATCTAAACCCGATTCTGAAGGACCCAAATAATATTCTGTCCAAGCGCAGTGTTTACTTCGATTACGATAGTTTCATGGTTAAGAATGAATACAGAACAACAGTACAGGCTCATGCACAGTATTTGCGCGACAATGCGGCTGCTAAGGTGTTGCTGCAAGGCAATGCCGATGAGCGCGGTAGCCGCGAGTACAATCTTGCTTTGGGCCAGAAGCGTGCCGATAGCGTGAGAAGTGCAATGACGCTGTCAGGTGCGAAGGATAGCCAGATCGAGGCCGTCAGCTTGGGCGAAGAGAAGCCACGAGCTACCGGACATGATGAAGCCTCATGGGCCGAGAACCGTCGTACGGATATCCGCTACCAAGGCGAGTAAATATGCGCGTACGCGCTCTGTTATTGTCGTTATTGCTAGTAGTTAGCGGTCCGGGTTATGCCGGACTGTTCGACGACAAAGAAGCGCGCAAGCAGATTGCTGACCAACAGTCGATGATCGGTGATCTGCTTACGCGCATCACAAGACTAGAAGAGTTACTTGAGAACCAGTCGCTGCTTAATCTTCAGACCCAGATCGAGTCGCTTAGGCAAGACACCAACAAGCTGCGCGGTCAGGTAGAGGTGCTGACGAATGAGAATGAGTTGACGCAGAAGCGACAGCGAGATTTCTACATCGATTTAGATGGTAGGCTGAGGCGGATTGAGCAGCCAGATCCGTCTACAGTCTCAGCCTCCTCCGCCCCATCGGGGATTTCCGGATCAGAAACGGAAGCATCTCCCCCTATAGCGGAAGTGAGTTCGCACTCAAAGGCAGAGGTCTCAGAGGGCGATGCCTATGAGGCAGCATATGAAGTATTCAAATCTGGCAGCTACCAGAGTGCAATCACTAAACTCCAGGCTTTTCTTGCAAACTACCCCTCTTCCCGACTCGCCCCCAGCGCGTTTTATTGGATCGGCAACTCTTACTATGCGATGCGTGATTTTAGCAACGCTGTTATTGCCCAGCAAAATCTGATCAAAACTTACCCGAATAGTGCCAAGGCTCCGGACGCGCTACTCAATATAGCCAGTAGTCAGCGCGAGATGAATAAGACCACCGCTTCCAAAAAGACACTGGAAGACTTAATCGCAAGATACCCCAGCAGCGATGCCGCAGATAAAGCCAGGCAACGACTGGTCCCTAGAAAGTAGGTTACACCCCGTTGCTAACGGCGGGCCCTGTTCTGATAGATGCCGCATACCCCTTCACCATTGCAGCGCAAAGCTATGACAACTCCTGAGGCTCAGACTTTGCGAGTCAGTGAAATATTTTTTTCACTGCAAGGAGAGACCAGTCGCATAGGTCTGCCGACTGTGTTCGTGCGCTTAACCGGATGTCCACTACGATGTGGTTATTGTGACACTGGGTATGCATTTTATGGCGGGGAGAGTGTAACCATCTCTTCCATTCTGGACGATGTTTCTGGGCACATGCCCCGCTATGTAACGGTTACTGGTGGAGAGCCTCTAGCTCAGAAGGAGTGCCTAACATTACTCAGTTTATTGTGCGATGCAGGTTATTCGGTGTCGCTCGAGACCAGCGGAGCGATGGATATATCAAATGTGGATGATCGGGTGACCAGAGTGCTGGACATAAAAACTCCCGGCTCAGGTGAGGTGAAGAAGAACCGCTGGTCTAACTTAGAGCATCTTTCACCTCGGGATGAGTTGAAGTTTGTTCTATGCGATGAAGCGGACTACCTGTGGGCAGTAAAGATGATAGATGAGAACGATCTAGATAAGATCTGCTCCATTTTATTTTCACCGGTTTATGGGCGGCTTGATCCAACAATTCTTGCTGAGTGGATACTGCGCGATCATTTGTCAGTGCGGCTACAGATCCAGTTGCATAAGTTTTTGTGGGGTGAGGGACCGGGCCGATGAGAAGTCAGGGAGAGATTGTTACGTATTTACTTTGTGTGTCCTATGACTAAGGCAGTGGTTCTTCTATCCGGAGGGCTGGATTCGGCTACTACACTTGCCATAGCACGCGACCAGGGATACGAGTGTTATGCGCTGAGTGTTGACTATGGTCAACGACACGGAGTTGAGTTAGTGGCAGCGGAGAAGGTGGCTCGATCCATCGGGGTAGGTGAGCACCGGACCGTCAAGGTTGACCTAGCAGGTTTCGGTGGTTCAGCACTGACAGATAGATCAATTGATGTGCCCATCGAGGGAATTAACGCTGGTATTCCGGTTACGTATGTGCCAGCTCGTAATACAATCATGCTATCACTGGCGATAGCGTGGGCTGAGGTACTTGGAAGTTACAATGTGTTTATCGGGGTCAATGCGGTGGACTACTCAGGATATCCAGATTGTCGGGCTGAATACATCGCCGCCTTTGAACAGATGGCAAATCTGGCGACTAGGGCTGCAACCGAAGGTAATAGACTGAATATTTACACACCACTTATCAGCTTGACCAAGGCAGAGATCATACGCCAAGGAGCATTGCGGGGAGTTGACTATAGCTTGACGGTATCCTGCTACCAAGCAGGTGCCGACGGATTGGCTTGCGGAGTGTGTGATTCATGTCGGTTACGCAGGATGGGCTTTGAAGCAGCGGGGGTGTCTGATCCAACACGCTACTGGCCATCGTCACCATAGAAGTGGGCCGAAGGAATTGAAGCGGTGTTTAGCGATAGAATTACTTTGGATAATCCGGCTCCACATTAACAGTTTATTTCTACTGCTTTTGCTGTGGCTAACACTAGGAGGTTACGGGTATTCGAATAGGGCTGTATGAGTGAACCCCGTGGGCTCTATTCAAACGGCGACGAGAGTTTCTATATTCAGCTCTCCGCTTACTCCGATGCTTTATTAAGAAGGGGTTTATGGGCAGCTTTAGATCTGAGGGTATTGTGCGGACTGTGGCTTTTTCTGGCATGCCAAGCCATACCAATACGCAGCCAGGCCATTCGGCCACGAGCAGCCCAGACGCCTAATGAGCGATAAGTCCGCCACAAGGCAAAAGCACGAAACGCCACACGTTTAAGCGACCAAGATCTGGCATGGGCACGTGATAGCATCATTGCCACCGCGCCAGCAACTATCGCGACTGGAACAAGCGGGTACATTTTGAGGAGACGCAAGCATACTAGGATTGTGTTTGCCACTTGTATCGGAGGGGCTAAGTGTTGCAAGGATATGGCCACGTTTACTCGCTGAGTAGCTGATAGAGCTACTAGCTGTGCCCGGCGCAGATGAATGTCACTCAGAGATGGGGTCACAGGTTATTTTTAAGCTGTTCACGGTCTTTAGAGAGCTCAGCCAGTGTGCTGGAAAACATCCTTGTATTCTCTGCAGACTTGGCCCGCAGCGCAAGCGCTGCAAATATTCCAAGGACAAGAAAAAGGCCGGACATAACACCAAGTACAGGTAGGCGGTAGCTGTCCCAAAATAAAACCACAAAAAAAACTGTGAGTAACACGACTCCGAGACCAAGGCAGAAGACCGTAACTAAACCCAACAGCAATAGCTGACCTAGCTGCAGCTTCGCTTCTTCAAGCTCAGTAGAAAAAATTTCTAGGCGAGTTTGTAAAACACCAACTAATGTTATTGCCAGTTTCCTGATGGATTCAATCAGTCCACCTTCGCTCGCGGGATCTTTTTCAGCCATGACGCGGGGGGTTTAGCGCCGTCCGATTAGTAGGCCAAGAATGAGTCCGGCCCCAGCCGCAACACCCACCGCATGCCAGGGGTTGGCTTGGACATACTCACAAGTAATTTTCGCCGCCTCGTGGGATTTGTCGACAACTAAACCTTCAACTTTATAAAGCTGACGTTTGGCGTCATCAAGACCATCATTAATCTTTTCGCGAGCGGCAGCGGCTCTCTCACCAGCCTGTCCGGCTGTGGACCTAAGTAATTCCTCCGCATCCGCTACTACAGCCTTCAAATCCGCAACAAGCTTATCTGTTGCGATATTATGTGTCTTGGACAATTCGGTTTCCATTTGACCCCCTTGAAAGATTGATAACTAGAAAGACCTTAATAGCCATTTGAATTAGTATAGCGCACTCAAGTTGAGTACATTGGGGTGATTAGTGCGGATATTCGGAACCCATTTTGAGAGCAGGCCAAGCTAAATTAAAATGAAAAACCTGATTATGCGAAATAATAATGTTACTTAAGCGCCTTACTGTCCACTTTGGGCTTGATGAAAACGTTAAAAGTTCTCGCCAAATTGCTTATACCGAGTGGGGGAGACCAGATAATCCACACATTGTCGTCTGTGTTCATGGATTGACGCGCAATTGTCGGGATTTTGATTTTCTAGCAGAGGCCTTAGAGGCCGATTGTCGTGTGATCTGCGTAGATGTAGTGGGGCGTGGACAAAGCGATTGGCTTGTGAGTGAGGCAGGCTATGATAATTATCTGCTATACCTGACTGACGCAATCGAACTGCTTAAGCACATCAGCGCCTTAGGCAGCACGAATATTCAATTGGACTGGGTCGGCGTCTCAATGGGCGGACTCATCGGCATGATCTTGGCAACTCAGCCAGTATTCCCATTGACCTCGGCAGTGCCCATCCGAAGACTTGTCATGAGCGACATTGGTCCGCTAATCCCAGTTTCAGCGCTCGTCCGGATTGGGCAATATCTTGGGAGAGACCCGCGCTTTAGCAGCTTCAAAGAATTTGAAGCCTACTTGAAAAAAATCTCGAATCCCTTTGGTCCCTTGACCGAAACCCAGTGGCATCATCTCGCGATTCATAGTGTGCGCGAATTCGATGATGGGACATATGGTTTTCGATACGACCCAAGGATTGCTGAAAGTTTCAAGAGGCATCTGTCCAAGGATATCGATTTGTGGGTGGAATGGGATAAGCTCCATGTTCCCACGCTAGTGCTGAGAGGAATAGAGTCTGATTTATTGACATCTAAGACAGCAATCGAAATGAAAATTCGTGGCAGTAGAACGCAAATAATCGAACTGCCCGGCATCGGCCATGCGCCAATGCTGATAAGCGAGGACCAGATTAAGATTGTGAGGGACTTTTTATTGGCTCCGACCCTCGCTTGATGAATTAAGGGTAATGACCATATTTAGGATTTTTAAACCATCTCTAGACTCAAGGACCGTCTTTGGACTTCATAAGAGGGGGTGAGCCTTTATGCTGCTGTAATGCCCATTCCACATGTTCACGCACTAAGTCTGAGGGGTCGTCACGACGTGCCTGCAAAGCATTAATCACTGGGAAAGATGATGGGGCGTTGCCCAGTCCGACAGCCAGATTACGTAGCCACTGTTCATGGCCAATCCGTCGTATTGGACTGCCAGCGAGCAGAGTATCGAAACGCTCCTTGCTCCAACCGAAGAGCTCTACCAAGGAGACATCATCTAATCCGTTGCGGACTGCGAAATCACCCTCATCGGTAATTGCGGCAAATTTATTCCAGGGACAGATTAGTTGGCAATCATCGCAACCGTATACCCGATTACCGATCAGAGGGCGCAGTTCGATCGGAATTCTACCTTTATGCTCAATAGTGAGATAAGAAATACAGCGCCTTGCGTCCAATCGGTAGGGGGCGATGATGGCCTGAGTAGGGCAGATCGAGATGCATTTGCTACAACTACCACAATGATTCTCAGAAGCGCCATCAACAGGCAGAGGTAAGTCCGTATACACTTCGCCCAGGAAAAACATTGAACCTGACTCGCGTGTGAGAAGAAGGGTATGCTTACCACGCCAGCCAAGACCTGATCGCTGTGCCCACTCAACTTCCATAACCGGCGCGCTGTCGGCGAATACGCGGTAATTAAAAGGACCTACCTCCACGGTGATCTTGTCTGCAAGTTTTTGTAAGCGTGCCCGCAGAACCTTGTGATAATCGCGACCTAGTGCGTATCGAGAGATAAAAGCCCCTACCCCGCTACGTAGAACCTCCCAACTGTTTTTTGCTGTAGGCGGTGTATTATTCATACGAATCGAAATTACGCGCAGCGTATTGGGTACGAGTTCCGCTGGGCGGGTTCGGCGGATGCCGTGTTTTGCCATATAATCCATTTCACCGTGGTGACCTTGGCTGAGCCACTCATGTAAATTCGCTTCAACCTGTGACATATCCGCAGTAGCATCGGCAATACGGATGTCCTGAAAACCAAGTTCCCTGGCCCAGGCCTTGATCGCAACCGCTAACGCTACGAAATCTTGTGATGGACTCTTGGAGGCATTCTCTTGCATAGCTCTCATCATACCGATTCTGCTGAGATACATCATCTTGCCGATGAGGCCGCGACGTTGGCGTTGGGAAAAGAGATTGGGGAAATATTGAACCCCGGATTAATCATCTTCCTGCAGGGTAATCTCGGCGCAGGGAAGACGACATTGGCACGCGGCATCTTGCGTGGGCAGGGTTATGACGGGAGGGTGAAGAGTCCTACATATAATCTTGTTGAGCATTACAAAAACTCTAGGTTATACTTGTATCACTTTGATTTCTATCGTTTCAATGAGCCGATGGAGTGGGAGGATACGGGCTTCCGAGAATACTTCAATGCCGACTCAGTTTGTCTTATTGAATGGCCAGAAAAAGCTCACGGTTTGTTGCCACCGCCGGACTTACAAATTTTTCTTGGTATCAGTGAGACAGGCCGAAACATTAGAATTCAAGCGGGCACGGAGGCGGGCAGACAGTGTCTGAAACATTGGCGAGCTCCAGCATACCTCAGATAGCGGCAGTCTTTACTTGCCGCAATCCCTTATTTATTTCAACATTAAACGCCCTCCTCTCAACATTGGGGATGGGAGCTCTGTTATTAGTATTTGGCAGTACGGCCATTGCTGAAACAACAATCAGTGCGAGCCGTGTCTGGCCGGCAGCAGAGTACACTCGCATCACACTAGAGTCAGCCACACCAATTAAGTATTCTTTAAGCATATTAAAAAACCCAGATCGGGTGGTGGTCGATTTGGAAAATATCAGATTTACACCAGAGCTAGAGAATCTACCCGGCAAAGTTGGTTTTAACGATCCATATATTCGAGCGTTACGAATTGGCCGATTCAAACCGGATGTCCTTAGGCTAGTATTAGACCTCAGGATCGAAGTTGTGCCACAAGCATTCGAATTGAAACCCGTGGCCAATTACGGGTATCGATTGGTGCTGGATATTTATCCGGCCATCCCGCCCGATCCGCTAATGGCACTTCTGGGTGGGGGTGCAATGACGATGCCACAGACTGGCGATGCAGATACCAAGTCAGAGACAAGATCTCAAGATAAATCTAGCGGGGGCGGCGAGACTTCTGGGAGGCCCAAGCAAGAAATAAGAAGACTCATCATCATCGCAATTGATCCAGGACACGGAGGCGAGGATCCTGGAGCAATAAGCCAGAGCGGCACCCAGGAGAAAGACATCACGCTTGCCATCGCCCAGAAGCTTAAAGGCAAGATAGACAAGGAGCCCAACATGCGTGCGGCATTGACGCGTGACGGGGATTACTTCATATCGCTGCCAATGCGTCTCACTAAGGCGCGTCAGCTTAATGCAGATTTATTCATATCGGTTCATGCAGATGCTTTCATCAAGCCACATGCACGGGGGTCGTCAGTATTTGCACTATCCGAACGGGGTGCGACCTCTGCCGCCGCCCGCTGGCTAGCAAAGAAAGAGAATGACGCGGATCTGATTGGGGGGGTTAATCTTGACGGTAAAGATCACTATCTCAAGCAAACCTTATTAGATCTGTCACAGACTGCAACCATCAATGACAGTCTCAAGCTCGGTCGGGAGGTGCTGGCAGAGATCGGCGATATTAATCATCTGCACAAGAATGAAGTAGAGCAGGCTGGGTTTGCAGTACTAAAATCCCCGGATATCCCCTCGATTTTGGTAGAGACCGCGTTCATAAGTAATCCTGATGAAGAGAGAAAGCTGAGAGATACTGCCTACCAAGATAAAATGGCAGAAGCAATGCTCGCTGGCATCAAGCGGTATTTTGCTAATAATCCACCGTTAGCACGTTCTAAAATGGTTTGGATGGAGTAGCACGCTCTTGTTTTCTTTTACTTGCCGGGGTGGTAAAAATTAATAGCGTGCTGGTTCTATTGTTCCCATATGAAAACCCAGGCGACCGTGGTAGCGTTCTTCGAAGTAGCGCTTTAACGGTTCGCGAATAACACGGAAAGCAAGCGTGTCCCACGGGACTTCGAGCTCGCTAAAAAGCTGAACCTCTAGACTCTCGATTCCAGGCTTGAAATTGAGGTCCAGCAACTGTGCTCGAAACAGAATATGTACCTGATTAATATGGGATAAATTATAAATAGCATAAAGTTCGCCCACCTTGACTCGGGCATTGGCCTCTTCAAGCGTCTCACGTGACGCGGCCTCGACCAAGGTCTCCGCATTTTCCATAAATCCTGCCGGCAGAGTCCAGAAGCCGTGTCGTGGTTCGATGGCGCGGCGACAGAGCAGTATCTTGCCTTCCCATTCTGGAATGCAACCAACCACCATCTTAGGGTTCTGATAATGAATAGTGTTGCATTTTGGGCAAACGTGCCGCGGGAAGGTATCGCCTGCGGGAATACGTAGATCGATCGGATTGCCACAATCACTGCAATATTTCATAAGGGGACTTTTGAAGTAATTTATGTATTACTAAGGGAACTGTAAAATCATGAGAATTTTAACATGGGGTCGGGTACGCTAATTGCGAATCGGACCCCCCATCGCAACAGGCCGCCTACCGGTAGTTGCGTATTCTGCTATGATCCAACAGGCTTTTAGCCAAAGCCGAACAATGGAAGCCCATTCCTCTTATCATAAGTCGACATGAAGATCGCTGTTGCCCAAATCAATTGTATAGTTGGCGATCTCACCGGCAATGCCGAAAAAATCCTTGAATTTGCTAATAAAGCGAAAAAAATAGGGGCTGTATTGGTAGTTACGCCGGAGCTAGCGCTATCCGGCTATCCACCCGAAGACTTGTTACTGCGGGAGGGCTTTCATCTGGCGTGCAAAAATATGCTCGCTAGCCTCGCATCTAAAATAACCGGCATCACGCTGCTGGTGGGGCATCCACACCTCATTGATGGCGCAATCTACAATGCCGCTTCAGTGGTACGTGACGGTAAGGTAGTTGACACATACCACAAGAATAGACTGACTAATTACACCGTATTTGATGAGCGGCGTTATTTTGAAGCCGGCATCAATCCCTGTGTTTTCGATGTGGCGGGCACGAAGTTTGGGATCAATATTTGTGCCGATGTTTGGGAGAAGGGCGCGGTCACTCGTGCAAAGGAAGCTGGGGCAGATATTCTGCTGGTGATGAATGCCTCGCCCTATCACATGGACAAACAAGCGACGCGTTATCAGTTGATACGGCAACGCATCAGCGAAACAGGCATGGCCATCGTTTACATCAACTTAGTGGGCGGACAGGATGAACTAGTATTTGATGGTCTTTCATTTGCCATGAATCGCCAGGGTGAGCTGACACATCAGTTTGGTGAATTCACCGAAGAGCTTGGATTGATTGATCTTCAGAATGGCATACCCTTACCGGGAGAGATCGAACCACGGCAGGTTTTGCATGCAAGCATCTACCATGCGCTATGCCTTGGTGTAAAAGACTATGTTGGCAAGAATGGGTTCCCAGGCGTATTGCTAGGACTGTCTGGAGGGGTTGACTCCGCATTGACGCTCGCGATTGCGGTGGATGCGTTGGGTGCCAACAAAGTACGGGCGGTGATGATGCCGTCTCATTATACCGCCGACATGAGTCGAGAGGATGCGCGGTCAATGGCAGAAGCATTATATGTTAGCTACAGTGAGATCGCTATCAAGTCGCTTTTCGAGGGGTTTTTGAGCACACTGGCTGAAGAGTGCAAGGGGCTCGCACTAACTGGTAGGGCAGATAACATGGAAGAGAATCTGCAGGCGAGGATTCGCGGGATGTTGCTTATGGCATTATCGAATAAATACGGCTCTATCATCCTCACAACTGGTAACAAGTCTGAAATGGCGGTGGGTTATTGCACGCTGTATGGAGATATGGCTGGTGGTTTTGCGGTATTGAAGGACATCAGTAAGACTATGGTGTACCAACTATGTCACTATCGCAATAGCCTGGGAAAGGTGATCCCAGATCGTATTATCCAGCGCGCTCCATCCGCCGAATTGCGACACAATCAGGCCGACCAAGATAACCTGCCGCCATATGACGTGCTCGATGTAATTATCGAAGCTTATATGGAGCGGGATCTGTCGTTACATGAAATCATGCGGATGAACTTCACCGAGACTGATGTGCGTCGGGTGGTCCATCTTATCCAAATGAATGAGTACAAGAGACGACAATCTCCGGTAGGTATCCGTATCACACAACGTGGGTTTGGCAAGGACTGGCGTTATCCGATTACGTCGAAATATCAAGATGAATTTTGAGCTGATCAAGATGCTACCGCATCTCCTAAAAACTTCTTCAGGAATATTCAATCCAAGGATTGCATTATGAAAAAAATAGAGGCCATCATTAAACCTTTCAAACTAGACGAGGTGTGGGAGGCTCTCAACGAGATTGGTGTAAACGGACTGACTGTCACCGATGTGAAAGGTTTCGGCAGACAGAAAGGGCATACTGAGCTCTATCGTGGTGCAGAATATGTCGTGGACTTTCTGCCTAAAGTGAAAATAGAAATAATACTGACCGATGATCAGGTAGGCGGCGCCATCGATGCTATAGTCAAGGCCGCGCGCACCGGCAAGATAGGTGATGGCAAGATATTTGTAACTAGCGTTGACCAGATCGTCAGGATACGTACTGGGGAAGTAAATGAGGCTGCGATCTGATTTTGGGGCAGCGCAATCAGAATCCCTTGGCTATTATGGAACTTAGCCTGCCGGTTCTTATCATATCATCATGAAATTGCGATATCTAACGGCAATACTACTACCATTCCTTTTTGCCCTTAACGTTTCTGCCGACGAATTGCCAGAACTGGGCGATATATCCCAAGCAACCATTTCGCCGCGACAAGAACGGCAGCTTGGTCTGCAGATCATGGCGGAAATCCGTGCTGACCGTAGTTATCTTGACGACCCAGAGATAGCGGCTTATCTCACCGGTCTGGGTAACAGATTACTCGGTGGGTCAAATGAAGACCACCCTGACCAGGAGTTTGAGTTTTTTGCGCTTCAGGACCCTTCCATCAACGCATTTGCGTTACCTGGTGGTTTTATGGGTTTCAACAGCGGCCTCATTCTCGCCGCACAGAGCGAGTCAGAGCTGGCCGGCGTGATGTCGCATGAGATTGCGCATGTCACCCAGAAGCATCTTGCACGCATGATCTCAGGCCAAAAATATGGCATGCTGACCACCCTTGTATCGCTGGCACTGGCGATCCTGGTTTCGCGCTCAAACCCCCAAGCCGGGCAGGCCGCCGCAACGGCTTCACAAGCACTCGCAATTCAGTCGCGGCTCGATTTTACCCGTGATCATGAGAAAGAGGCTGACCGTATTGGGCTGAAAATACTGGTTAATGCAGGGTTGGATCCGAATGGGATGACGGAATTCTTCGAACGGTTGCAAAAAGCCGGGCGTTTTCAGGAGAATGGTGCCCCATCTTACCTACGCACTCATCCAATTACTTATGAGCGCATTGCGGATATCCAGAACCGTACTCAAAACATGCCTTACCGGCAGGTACTCGACAGCCCTGACTTCCAGCTGGTGCGTGCCAAGCTACGGGCCCTTCAGGGAAAGCCGAAAGACGCGGTAAGGTACTTTGAGTCCAGCATTCGGGACAAGCGCTACAATAACGAGGTGGCAGAGCGGTATGGATTGATTAATGCCTTGTTGCGCGATAGGAGTTACGTGCGCGCAGATAAGGAGTTGGCGCTACTCTACGAGTCGTCGCGAGCTGACCGCTTGATAGAGATACTGGAGAATCATCGGCTGGGCTCGGCGATTCAGATTGAGAATAAGGTCTCGCATTCTAGCCCTATGATTGAAACTTTAGCAGCTCGAGTTAAGCTATCTATGGGGCAGTCTGCAGAGGCTCTCGACATTTATCGCGCCTCATTGAGGATTTATCCCCAGCACCGAGCATTGACCTACGACTATGCCGATGCGTTACTACGCAGCCATAGTGCTGAGGCTGCTCTCAAATTCATCAATCAGCAGCTATTGTTCACTCCCAATGACGTGCGTCTCTACAACCTTCAGGCACAGGGTTATGCGGCACTGGGAAGCAATCTGATGCAGCACCGGGCCCAGGCCGAGGCCTATGTCCGGCAAGGTTACCTTGCCGCCGCCATTGATCAGCTGCAGACCGCACTGAGAAGAAATGACGGTGATTTCTATCAGGTGTCCGGTGTTGAAGCACGCCTCAAGGAGTTACGTGAATTGGCGGCAGACAATAAAAATTAGCGGGCCACAGACAAGCGCTCTAAGCAGAACGCATGCGACACCTCCTTAAAGTCTCCACACTCAGGTAACATTCTACTTTCGCTCTGCCTAGTCTGACACGGAATATAACCTAGCCGCCTATGATCACTATTTCTCGCAACAGGTTACCCTTGATTGTCGCAATACTGCTGCTCAGTGTAACTGGCATCTGGTACTGGAGCGGCAAGTCGGAGTCCAAGCAGGATCGATATAAGATTCAAGTAGTAGGCCGTGGGGATATCGTGCAGAGCATCTCCGCCAACGGAACGCTAAACCCAGTTGAGCTGGTCAATGTGGGAACTCAGGTATCGGGTACTGTGTCCAAAATATATGTTGATTTTAATGACCAGATTGAGGAAGGCCAAGTATTAGCAGAGCTCGATCCGGCGCTGTTCCGCGCGCAGCTGCAGCAAGCCGAAGCCAACGTAATGAATGCCCAGGCCTCGCTAAAACTCGCTGAAAACAAGATGGCTCGTAACCTCGCACTCAAGGAACAAGGTTTTATTTCTAGCGATGGCCTGAATATGTTCGAGCAACAACTGGATGCTGCGCGGGCCCAGCTTGCTTTAAGTAAGGCCCAGCTGGCGCGTGACCGAGCTAACTTTTACTACAGTGTAATTAAGTCACCAATTTCCGGGGTAGTGGTGGCCCGCAATGTAGAGATTGGGCAGACTGTAGCAGCGGTTTTCCAGACACCCGTTTTATTCCAGATTGCCAAAGACTTGCGTCAGATGCAGATTGATACCAGTGTGGCGGAGGCAGATATCGGCCAGTTACGCCTTGGCCAGCAGGCAAATTTCACAGTAGATGCTTTTCATGAGCGCGAATTTTCTGGGACAGTGAAGCAAGTTAGACTCAATCCCAGCATTCAACAGAATGTAGTCACATATAACGTAGTTGTGACGGTAGCCAATGAGGACGGTGCCCTGCTGCCAGGCATGACCGCCAATGTGCGGTTCGCAGTTAATCAGAAAGATTCGGTGTTGAGAGCGCCCAATGCCGCGTTACGGTATAAGCCGAGCGATGCTGACACTGATGGCGCGCCGACTACGCAACCAAGCAAGTCGGTACTCTACCGGTTGGAGGGTGGTAAGCCTGTTCCAGTCAATGTCAAGACCGGCATCGCTGATGGAGCCTTCACGGAGATCACTGAGGGTGGAATTAAAGAGGGTGACAAGCTAGTAGTGAGAGAGGCTGCAAACAAGGATAAATCGGGTAGCAACTTTAAGCTAAGAATGTTCTGATGATGTCAGTTCAGTCCGAATCGTCTGCTGAGCCGTTGATCAGGGTAGAGCGACTTTGCAAGATCTACAGCTTAGAGAGCGGCGTCAATGGAACGGTCAATAGTCAGGTTCTGTACGATGTGAGTCTGAGTATCAATCGCGGAGAGTTTGTCGCCATCATGGGGCACTCTGGTTCCGGTAAGTCCACTCTGATGAATCTGTTGGGTTGTCTTGATACTCCCACAAGCGGGCACTATTGGCTCGCTGGCCGCGATGTGGCGTCGCTCTCGGAGAAGGAGCTTGCGAGCGTACGAAACCACAATCTCGGATTCGTATTCCAGGGGTTTAACCTGTTGAAACGCATGACAGCTCTGGATAACGTAGCGACGCCGCTACTCTATGCGGGGGTGAGCCGAGCTGAGAGCCGTCAGAGAGCACAGGAGTTGTTACAGCAGACGGGTCTCGGCAAATTTTCTGAATATCAACCCAATCAGCTCTCGGGTGGCCAGCAGCAGCGTGTCGCTATCAGTCGCGCTTTGGTCAACAACCCACAACTTATTCTGGCGGATGAGCCTACCGGTAACCTCGATACCCAAACCAGCGGTGAAATCATGGGGGTTTTCAAGCGCCTCAATCGAGAAAAGGGGATCACCATTGTGTTAGTAACTCATGAGGACGATATTGCAGCGTATGCGAGCCGGTTAGTGCGACTGAAAGACGGACGGGTGATACATGACAGTAAGGTGGATTCCTGAACTTATTAGCCATTATTGGCGAGGCGCTGCGGGCGCTGCGTCTTAACCGATTGCGCACCGGTTTGACGATGCTCGGGATGATCATTGGTGTGGCAGCAGTGGTACTGATGCTATCCATTGGCCAGGGTGCTCAGACAACAGTCAATCAAGCAATTGCCTCAATGGGCAGCAATCTGTTTATAGTGCTGCCTGGGGCTACCTCCTCCGGGGCAATGCGCCAAACGAGCGGCAGTGTTCAGACCTTAACCCTCGGGGATGCGCAGGCCGTAGCAAGCCTACCTTCAATCAAAGCGGTTGCGCCGATCATCACTGGGACGGCGCAATTAAACTTCGGGGCTAATAACTGGAGTACGGTCGTCACCGGTGTGACGCCGGACTATTTCAGAGTGCGCAACTGGGACACGGAAGATGGAGAAGTATTTACTGATACGGATTTTCGTTCGGCTGCACGTGTTGTAGTCTTGGGGCAGGTAACCGCAAAAAATCTATTTGGTGATGAGGATCCAACGGGGAAGACGATACGCATTAAGAAGAGTCCCTTTATGGTTACAGGGGTACTTGCTGCTAAGGGGCAGAGTCTGGATGGACGTGATCAGGATGACAATGTGTTTATTCCACTCACTACCGGCCAACGTCAAGTTTTTGGAAGTCAGTTCCCCGGAACGATCCGTTTCATGATGGTGCAGGGAAAGTCACCCGAGGTAATGGAAGGGGCTGAGAGCGAGATCAATCAGCTGCTGCGTCAACGGCACCGTCTGGCAGAGGGCACGGATAGTGACTTTACTGTGCGTAATATGGCAGCCCTTGCTGCTGTTGCCACCGGTGCGGCTAAGGTGATGTCGCTGATGCTTGGAGCGATTGCTTCGGTATCCTTGTTGGTCGGTGGTATTGGTATCATGAATATCATGCTGGTCTCGGTGACTGAACGCACTCGTGAGATCGGTATCCGTATGGCGATCGGTGCTAATCGACGTGCCATCCTCACACAATTTCTGCTGGAGGCTTTGGTAATCTGTATTTTAGGCGGCCTGGCAGGGGTTGCGCTTGGCATTGGCGGCGCTTGGGCGGTAAGCCGTGCGGCTGATATGGTGGTTGTCATTACGTTTGGGATGGTTGGGTTGGCATTCTTTTTTGCCTCAGCGGTGGGGATATTTTTCGGCTTCTACCCGGCCAAGAAGGCAGCGGCCTTGCGGCCGGTTGAGGCGTTACGCTACGAGTAATTTTCGTTGTCACAATGAGTTATTTGCAGCGCTATCTGTATTACTTTTAATCGATAGCATGAGTTAACACGATTTCTGTTCACGCCAAATTGAGTTCGTTTGGGTGCCTTAATAAATCCTAAGGGAGATGAAGCATGCAACAAGCAAAAAAGGGGCTTACTCTGATCGAAACAATGAGTGTTGTGGGGGTTATCGGCATTCTGGTGACGATTGCGGTCATGCAGTATGGGAATTATATTTCGCGTGCCCGGGCAGTCGACACAGTGGCTGAGTTGGCGCCGTACAAACTAGCAATCGGGGCGTGTTATCAGAATAGCGGAGCTCTAGCCAACTGTAATGTGGGTGCGTTTGGTGTCCCAGCACCCCTCACCTCAACCAATGTTAAAACTCTTACTCTGGGTAATGGAATTCTGGCTGGGACAAGCTCTGCGACTACCAGTTCTGGAGTTGCTATGGATTTTACTTATGCACCAAGTCCGGCGGTCGAGACACCAAGCCTGACGTGGGGAATGACCGGCACTATCTGCGACAATTCGCGCGGCATCAGACCCGGCGATGGCCTGTGCTCTTAGTGGGGGTAGAGATTAGCTCTAGCGCGGCTGCTAATAGGCCCACTTAGGGTAAGCTTAGAGTAAGGACTCTGTTTGCAGAGCTGTCTATTTTTATTTTATCAGCAGTACGGGCAATGTTGAAAGTTGCATCAGTTTGTTAGCAACAGAGCCCATCAGTAACTCTTTGGTGCCTCCCAATCCGCGCGGACCAATGACGATCTGGTCACAATTTTTTCGGTGGCGCAGTGTACGATCATTCCGACCAGGTCGCCGACGAGGATGTGGGGCTGGCAGACAATCCCCGCCTGCTCTAACAAATCGCGGGCCGACTGTAGACCTTTAACCCCCTCCTCCTGATGGCATTGCTTAATATTTTCTCTATCGATAAAGCTGGAGACGTCACCATGTAAAAGGGGCCGGACATTGAGCAAATGAATTTTAGGCGTTTCTTTGTATCAACCAAGTAGTCAGATGAAATCTGATACGGATTTATTGGAGTTGTCGGAACCGTCTACTGGCACAAGAATTCTTAGCATGATTTTCCGTGGTTTAAGGCTACGATTGTGGCGGACGGTGGTCACTATCAGTCAGATCAGCAAGCTGCATAGCCCGTGCAGACATTCTGGCCGATGCTCGGGCGGCCAGCCACTTGCCGAGAATGACAACCATGAGCGCACCGACTGTCGGAGCGATCCATTGCAACAACGGTATACTCTCTCCCCACTCTCTGGTAGCGGCGTCGGTGACTGTCATGTCGCCCGCTATCCAGCCAAGAAGTCCGGCGCCGATAACGATAGCCATGGGGAAACGATCCATGAGCTTCATCACCAGTTTGCTACCCCACACAATGATGGGTACGCTCACGACCAAACCGAAAATGACCAGACCGATGCTATCTTTGGCAGCGCCCGCAATAGCGATAACATTGTCCAGGCTCATTACCGCGTCGGCAATAATAATAGTCTTGATTGCTCCATACAGGGTCGTACTGGCATCAATCTCGTGCCCGCCACCATCAGGTTCAGGTTGAAGTAGTTTTACTCCTATCCATAATAGTAGTCCCGCGCCAACAATTTTCAGAAAAGGAATCGCTAGTAACGCAAGGGCGAAGAAAATCAACACTACGCGCAACCCAATGGCGCCAAACACGCCCCAGAAGATTGCTTGGTTACGTTGTTTTTCGGGTAAGCGTCGGCTAGCGAGCGCAATTATGACAGCGTTGTCGCCCCCAAGAACAATGTCAATCGCAATAATTTGCATTACTGCTACCCAGAATTCTGGGCTGGCAATATCCATATAAAAATCTCTGAAGAGAGATGAGGTAGCCGGGTACGGGCCGGAGTCATGCCGCCTAGACTTTTCCAGAACGACAATTCCGACGCAGGATTATATCAGCGCTAGTTCAGTCTGTTGTATCAAACCCAAGGAACTGTAATATTTCTTTAGAGCGCGGCATTGTATCTTGATAACCTAGTTCAATGAGCGCTCGGCAGAAGGACTTTTCAAATAGTAAGTAGCTGAGCAGAGCGGAGCCATCGCGATTCATTGCGCCGACAGCACGGTAAAATAGGCGAATAGTCCGTGGTAAAGAATGGGCATGTTGTTCTGCCATCTCATTGAGTTCTCTGCTGGGGGAGATCAGTAACGACTCAACTCGACGTAGAGGACTGTCAGTACAATGAAGTCGATCTTTTGGAACGAGCTGAATGGTGTTATTCATACGTTGGAGTCGTTCCAGATCAACGTCAAGGTTATCAAGAAAAATACTCCCCATAACGTGCCCTGCAATTTGTGCTGGTGGTGGATAGCCTTCTACTTTTACGCGATCGGGTAGAGTGTCTCCCGACTTGCGAACCCCTATCACCATTACCCGTTCTGCACCTAGATGTAGTGCCGGGCTGATGGGCGCATATTGACGCATAGAGCCATCACCGAAGTACTCACGATTAAGTTTAATTGCTGGGAAAATAAATGGGATGGCGGAAGATGCCACAAGGTGTTCAATGCCAATATGTGACGCAAGACCAAGACGGCTTGACCGTTTCCAGGGGGAGATACCTTCTGCACCCTGATAAAAAGTAACTGACTGACTGGAGGTGTAGCCCCATGCAGTAATACCCAAGGCATGCAAGGAGCCGTTCCGAATATTCTTCTGGACCGCGTGCAGCGGTACGTTATGCTTTAGCAGCTGAGCGAATGGCGAATTGTCGAGCAGTGAGACCGCGCTGTACTTGCCTAACCCTCCAAAGAGTAATGAAGCGAACCAGCGTGCGCTGTTGCCAAGTACACCGATGGGGTCGGAGCGGTACACTTGGCTAACATGGGCATTACCCCACACCAGTGCCAGTCCGCCCACCCCCTCGTGAAAGTTTCTAGCTGACCCGGCCAGACTGGCAGCATTAATGGCGCCAGCAGAGGTGCCACAGATGACAGGAAACGGATTGCGTGAACCCTTAGGCAGCATTGCGGCAATTGCTTGTAAAACCCCAACCTGATAAGCGGCGCGAGCACCTCCTCCAGTGAGGATTAGGCCAACCCTAGGGTGCACTGACGATGAGGCTAGACTCATTCACTATCGGCCAACTCTGCCCTTACCTTATCCAGCGCATCGCGCAAGGTTTCTTCAGGTAGGTCATTCAGACAGTTTGATAGCATCTCCGCAGCCTCATACGCGCCCTCTGGAAGAGCGCCGCTATCGAGATTAGCGATAAACGCTGCGGCCGCCCCAGTAGCCTTGAGAAGGCTCTGACGCTCTTTCATTAGTATCTCAATTTCGGCTCGTAGCATTGATACTTCTTGCTCTTGTAGCTGGTGGAACATAAGCTGATCCTCACTATGCTAATGTATAGTACGCAATATAACAGAATCAAAGCAAATGCAGATTAAGAACGTAGCCTGCTGACCCTCCATTGACTAGCCTGCAACGGAGCTACGACTGCTCAAGGAGCTAGATGGCCACGACCAGCCACATCCGCACTGACCTATTCCCGAAGATTGAGCCGTATGTCAGTGGACTATTAGTACTGGATGATCTGCACACGATGTATTGGGAGCAATCTGGAAATGCTGCTGGCGTGCCGGTATTATTTCTTCATGGAGGGCCTGGCGCCGGGTCCTCACCTGCGCACCGTCAGTTTTATGATCCAACTTATTACCGGATCGTGATATTTGATCAGCGCGGGGCGGGCCGTTCGACCCCACTGGGAGAGACGCAGGATAATACTACGTCACATCTCATTAGGGATATTGAGACCTTGCGGCAGCATCTCGGCATTGAAGGGTGGTTGGTATTTGGTGGTTCGTGGGGTAGTACATTAGCACTAGCCTATGGAGAAACTCACCCAGAGCGCTGTCTAGGGTTTATCCTGCGTGGAATTTTTCTTTGCCGAGAAAGTGAGATTGATTGGTTTCTCTACGGTCTGAAAAATCTGTTCCCAGAAGAGTGGCATACCTTTGTGGCGCCGCTACTGCCATCAGAGCGCGGTGAAATTTTGGCCGCGTATCGTCATCGCCTGATGGATCCAGATCCTGAAGTTCATATGCCCGCCGCCCGGGCTTGGAGTGTTTACGAGGGATCGTGTTCGACACTGTTGCCCAACCCGAAAACTGTTGGGTATTTTTCTGGAGATACTGTTGCTCTGGGGCTCGCCCGGATGGAAGCGCATTACTTCAGTCACGACATATTTCTACCCAAGAACTCACTACTGGATAATGTGGATAAGATCCGGTCAATCCCAGCTATCATTGTGCAGGGGCGCTACGATGCGGTTTGCCCCATCATCAGTGCCGATGATTTGCATCATGAATGGCCGCAAGCGCGGTATGTGGTCGTCAATGATGCGGGTCATTCAGTGTGGGAGCCAGGGATACAAGCAGAGTTGGTGAAGGCAACGGAGAGATTTAAAACGGGGAAGCTGTGACCTTGTCCTACCCGTTTCCTACCATATTTTCGGGCCTTACCCACAGGTCGAATTGTTCTTCTGTGACGTAGCCTGTTGCGAGTGCTGCCTCCCTCAGGGGGCTTCCTTCACGGTAGGCCTTCTTAGCAATTTCTGTTGCCCGGTCATAACCGATATGGGGATTGAGCGCGGTCGCCAACATCAGAGAATTGCGCATCAGGCTATCAATGTGCCCGGCATCAGCCGTAATCCCTGCCGCGCAGTTTGTATTAAAACTATTTGCACCATCTGAGAGCAGGCGCAAGCTTTGTAGGAAGTTATGGATGATGAGTGGTTTCATCACATTAAGTTCAAAATTTCCCATTGCCCCGCCCATATTGACCGCTACATCGTTGCCCATCACCTGGCAGCAGAGCATCACCATGGCCTCAGACTGAGTTGGATTAACCTTGCCAGGCATAATGGAACTGCCGGGCTCGTTTTCCGGAATTTTTAGCTCACCGATACCGCAACGGGGGCCAGAGGATAGCCATCGGATGTCATTAGCAATTTTCATTAAAGATGCTGCTAGCGTTTTTAGTGCGCCATGCGCATGAACTAGGGCATCATTTGCAGCTAACGCTTCAAATTTATTGGGTGCGGTAACGAAGGGTAGCCCCGTCAGTCTCGCCAGCTCTGCAGCTATGCGCGTAGCAAATTCTGGGTGGGTATTTAGGCCCGTACCCACAGCTGTTCCCCCCAAGGCGAGCTCGCAGAGATGGGGGAGTGATGCATCAATATGCTCTAGACCGTGATCTAGTTGTGAGACATAACCTGAAAACTCCTGCCCCAAGGTCATTGGCGTTGCATCCTGCAAGTGGGTGCGGCCGATCTTGATGATGCTGGAAAATTGCTCAGCTTTGGCGGCAAGAGTTTGACGCAATTCACGAAGCGCGGGTTTTAATTGGCGGTGGATGGTGTCAACCGCCGCCACATGCATTGCAGATGGGAATACATCATTAGATGACTGTCCCATATTCACGTCATCATTCGGATGAATCTTGTGCTCGCTGCCACGATCTCCATTGAGTAATTCGGAAGCGCGGTGTGCGAGCACCTCGTTCATGTTCATGTTGGTCTGGGTACCAGAGCCAGTCTGCCATATTGACAGGGGGAACTCACTTTCGTGGCGACCCTCGATCACTTCATCAGCAGCTTGAGCGATGGCAGCGGCAGTTGTTGAATCGAGTAAGCCTAAGTCATGATTCACACTGGAAGCGGCGCGCTTAACTAGAGCAAGTGCACGGATAAACGTGGATGGCATTCGCTCGTTAGAAATCTTGAAGTTTTGCAAAGAGCGCTGTGTCTGCGCACCCCAGAGCGCGGTGGCGGGCACTCGAATTGTGCCCATGGCATCTTTCTCTTCACGGTAATTCACACAGCCCCCAGCTAAAGTAAAAGATGGAATAGTTCATGCTCTGAGTTCTTGCAGGGCAGGAAAGAATAAATGAATTGTGGGTGGTTATAGTATGTTTGGATTGGTGATTTTTTAACGTCTGCGAGAAGGGTGGGCTAAACATCGAAGAAGCTACACCGGACAAGCGGTTGTTAAGTCGTTTAGTTTTCAAGACGAAATGACTCTTCGCCGGGCTCCCCTGTTGCAGGATCAATCCGGCCAGACATGCCGATTTTATCTTCGGCCTGTTCCAAGGCCTCGCCCAGCTCATAATCTGACTCGGCCGTGTATTCCATATCATGAACTGCATCAAGCAGGGTGATGAAGGGGCCAAATTTTTTTTCACTGGTATTTTCATAGTGCCAGTAGAAGCCATCGGGTCGCTCAATAATGCGGGTATTTTCGTAGTCACGAGACGCTTGTGGAATTTTAGTAGACATAACAACCTCACTACAGATCTATCGGATCGGAGCAAAATTCATGATAGTCTTGATTGTTGAGTTTTGCTAGCATAAATACTATCAAATATTCGATCTGTTGAGGGGTCCCCAGCAGATTTGAATTTTAACTTTGATGAGGTACGTTACACGGAGCGTGCCTCTGAATTTCTTTATTCTTTCAGCAAGAGGATGTTGCCACGATAAGTTTCAGGGGGGCGAGAAGGATGAGAGCGGGGGTATGTCGAGGGGGCATGTGAGTGAAATTACTTACGATTCCCTTTGTCTGAGTTGGCGAGTTGGCTTGGTTCACGATTTGCCCAGACCAGCATTCCAATGCCTACAAAAATCATCGGCAGTGATAACCACTGGCCCATACTAATGCCCAGTGTTAGGACGCCGATGAAACCTTCCCCAGGTTCACGAAAGAACTCAGCAAGTGAGCGGAATATGCCGTAGCCCAGTAAGAACATGCCCGAGACCGCTCCCACTGGTCTTGGCTTGGAGGAGTAAATCCATAACAGTGCAAAAAAAGCGAGACCTTCAAGCGCAAACTCATAGAGTTGAGAGGGGTGACGGGGCAATGCATCGACGTGGGGGAAGATCATGCCCCAGGCCACGTCAGTGGGGCGACCCCAAAGCTCGGCATTGATGAAATTACCAATCCGGCCGGCTCCCAGTCCGAGAGGCACTAGTGGCGCAATAAAGTCCGTCACAACTAGCCAGCGTAATTTATATTTGCGTGCCAGAAGCGCCATCGCTGTAATTACACCGAGAAATCCCCCGTGAAAAGCCATGCCTCCCTGCCAAACTGCAAAAATTTCCAATGGGTGCTGCAAAAAATAACCAAAATGGTAAAACAGCACGTAACCTAGGCGGCCTCCCACTATCACCCCAAGAACGCCATAAAATAGCATGTCGTCTAGCATGGTGCTGGTGAATGCCGCTTGTGGACGGCGCTTAATGCAGTATCGCCCCAGCAAGATGAATAGGGCGAACCCAAGCAAGTACATGAGTCCGTACCAACGAATTGAGAGGGGCCCGAGGTAGATAGCGATAGGATCAAACTGCGGATGCACGAACATGAGATTCAGTTTCATTTGCGGTAAAATCAGAATTATACGGCAAGCGCCTTCACCGTAATATCACGAGCACTAGCGGGGGGGGCTCCATTGCCGTAGATTTCTAACGTTTCTCAGGAGCAGTCATGCCATATAACAAGCGCAGTCAAGCCATTACTCAAGGCGCTCAGCGCTCTCCTAGCCGCGCAATGTTACGAGCGGTGGGCTTCACCGACAGTGATTTTGATAAGCCTATTGTCGGCGTTGCTAATGGTTACTCTACCATCACACCCTGCAACATGGGATTGAATGAGCTTGCCATAAATGCTGAGAATGCATTGAAGCAGGCCGGGGCAATGCCGCAGATGTTTGGCACGATCACGGTGTCTGATGGCATCTCTATGGGAACTGAGGGCATGAAGTACTCGTTGGTGTCACGCGAAGTGATTGCAGACTCGATTGAAACAGCGGTTCAGGCGGAGAGCATGGACGGGGTGATCGCGATTGGCGGTTGTGACAAGAATATGCCGGGCGCAATGATCGCAATGGCCAGAATGAATGTTCCGGCTATTTTTGTTTACGGCGGCACTATCAAGCCCGGACACTACAAAGGACAGGATCTGACCATAGTCAGTTCGTTCGAAGCTGTTGGACAGTATGCCGCCCATAAAATAGATGAAAAGGAACTATTGGAAGTGGAGCGCCATGCCTGCCCCGGCGCAGGCTCCTGCGGAGGCATGTTTACTGCCAATACCATGTCATCAGCATTTGAAGCGATGGGGATGAGCCTGCCTTATTCATCGACAATGGCGGCTGAAGATGAGGAGAAATTGGTGAGCTCCGCCCGGTCAGCGGAGGTGCTGGTCAATGCGATCAAGCAACAGATCCGCCCGCGAGACATTATCACCAAAAAATCTATTGAGAATGCCATAGCTGTAATCATGGCAGTGGGCGGGTCAACCAATGCAGTACTTCATTTTTTGGCGATTGCTCATGCGGCGGAGGTGGAGCTCAGTATCGACGACTTCGAGCGCATGCGGGGGAGAGTACCGGTACTGTGCAATCTGAAGCCATCTGGACGGTATGTTGCGACCGATCTACATCAGGCAGGTGGCGTTCCGCAGGTAATGAAAATGCTGCTCGACCATGGTTTGCTTCACGGGGATTGCATGACCATCAGCGGCCAGACCGTTGCAGAGATATTGCGGGATGTTCTGCCCGCCCCGCGTAAAGATCAAGACGTAATCCGGCAATGGGACAATCCGATGTATGCGCAAGGCCACCTCGCCATCCTCAAGGGCAACCTCTCGACTGAAGGGTGCGTAGCCAAAATTAGTGGAGTCAAAAACCCCAAAATTACGGGCCCAGCGAGAGTATTTGAGTCCGAGGAGGCTTGTATGGAAGCGATACTCGCATGCAAGATTCAATCTGGCGATGTGGTGGTGATTCGCTATGAAGGTCCTAAAGGAGGGCCGGGCATGCGAGAGATGCTCTCACCCACCTCTGCCCTTATTGGCGAAGGGTTGGGAGATTCGGTAGGGCTAATCACTGACGGGCGTTTCTCCGGCGGCACTTACGGCATGGTGGTTGGTCATGTTGCGCCTGAAGCATTCGTCGGCGGGACTATAGCGCTGGTGCATGAGGGGGATTCCATCACCATAGACGCAGAGGAAAGGTTGTTGCAACTCAATGTTTCGGAGGGGGAGCTTGTCCGGCGCCGTGCCGCCTGGCGCCCGCCGCCGCCGCGCTATACACGCGGGGTATTGGCAAAATACGCAAGGCTGGTCTCTACCGCCAGTCGCGGCGCAATAACAGATGGGTCATAGCCAGTAAGATTGGATGGCATGACCAATCACTTGGGGGACGAAACTAGCCCCTATCTTCTTCAGCACATTCACAATCCAGTAGACTGGCATCCATGGGGCGAAGAGGCGTTGGCCCTAGCGCGAGCGCAAAATAAACCCATATTGCTGTCTATAGGTTATTCCGCCTGTCACTGGTGCCACGTAATGGCGCATGAGTCATTTGAAGATGTGGAAGTCGCCGCAGCGATGAACCTACACTTTGTCAACATCAAGGTCGACCGGGAAGAGCGCCCCGATCTCGACCAGATTTATCAGGCAGCCCTTTATATAATGACCGGTCGTAACGGGGGTTGGCCATTGACCATGTTCCTGACGCCTAAGCAGAAACCATTCTTTGGTGGCACCTATTTCCCGAAGTTACCGCGATACGGTGTGACGGGCCTTCTCGATCTGTTGCCGCGTATTGCTGAGGCGTATTACACGCGTGGTGCCGAAATTGAGCAGCAGAGTGCCGCGGTGCTAGAGTCTTTGGCAGCTAGACTGCCATCAAAACCTACAGACCCCTTTGTATTTTCGAAACAGCTGTTGGTTGATGCTACGGCGGACTTAAAAAACAGGTTTGATGCTGAACATGGAGGTTTTGGTGGGGTGCCAAAGTTCCTTCATCCGACCGAGCTTGAATTCTGTTTGCGACATTATTGGGCGACCAAAGACCAAGTAATCCTTAATATTGCCGTCTTCTCCCTAGAAAAGATGGCAAAAGGCGGTATCTACGATCAAATTGGGGGTGGTTTCTGTCGGTACAGTACGGACCAACAATGGAGCATTCCACACTTTGAAAAAATGCTTTATGACAATGCGCCGTTACTGCGGCTCTATTCTGATGCCTGGCTGATTACGAGCGATCCTCTATTTAAGAGGGTTGTAGAAGAATCGGCTGAGTGGGTCACGCGCGAAATGCAATCATTGCTGGGGGGCTATTATTCGACGATTGACGCTGACTCTGAGAATGAAGAAGGCAGGTTCTACGTCTGGGAGCGCGCTCAAGTAGAGCGGACCCTCTTGCCTGAAGAGTACGCAGTGGTTGCCCCCTATTATGGTTTATTGAGACCGCCGAACTTCGAGCGTCAATACTGGAACCTGGAGATCGTGCAGCCGATGCTGAAGACAGCAGAGGATGCTGGCATTTGTCAGGCGGAGGCGCAGCAAAGACTGACGATAGCACGGAGCAAGTTATTTGTTGAGCGTGAGTCGCGCGTGCACCCAGGACGTGATGAAAAGATTTTAACCAGCTGGAATGGGCTAATGATCAAAGGCATGGCTCACGCAGGCCGCGTTTTCGGGCGCAGTGATTGGGTGCGCTCAGCTGCTGAAGCGGCAGACTTTATTCGTTCGACGCTATGGAGAGATGGAGTTCTGCTCGCAACTTGTAAGGATGGTAAAGCGCATCTCAACGCCTATCTTGATGATTATGCATTTTTGTTGGATGGTCTGTTGGAACTGATGCAGGCGGAGTTTCGGCAGGTTGATCTGGACTTTGCCGTGGCGCTGGCCGAAGTATTGCTAGAACAGTTTGAGGACGAACAGTCAGGAGGTTTTTTCTTCACTGGCCACCAGCATGAAAAACTTATCCACCGGCCGAAATCTGGCCATGACAACTCAGTCCCCTCGGGTAATGGAGTGGCCGCCTATAGCCTACAGCGCCTTGGCCACTTGATTGGTGAAACACGTTACTTAAAGACGGCGGAACGCACAATCAGTCTGTTCTATCCTGTAATACAGCGGCATTCCAGCTCCTGTTGCAGCCTCCTGACAGCCCTAGAAGAAGCTCTTACCCCGCCCCAAGTCGTTATATTACGGGGGTCAGCTGAAAATCTAACAGGGTGGCAGGAGGCATTGCTCCCGATCTCGGCTCATACCATGGTCCTTGCAGTGCCATCGGGAGTCCCCGACCTTCCTGTAAGCCTGAATAAACCAGTAGAGGTAGATGGAGCTGTCAATGCTTGGGTATGTCAGGGCGTTAGATGCTTACCGAAGATTTCTGACTTGCAGGATTTGCTGCGTATCTGCGAAGTTCGAGGTAGAATAAAGTTTCCTCTACAACCTTAATGAATAAAAGGAGTAAAAATGAAGACTGTCTGGATGGGATTGATTGGAGCATCAGCCCTAGTGATGGTGGGAACTGCTCAAGCGAGTGCAGAATTGGCCACAAGCAGTGGGTGCCTGAACTGTCATATGGTTGACAAGAAAATGGTCGGGCCTAGCCTCAAGGATATTGCTGCTAAGTATAAGGGTGATGCCACTGCACCAGCCATGCTAACAGAGAAGATCCTCAAAGGAGGCGTTGGTGTATGGGGACCGATCCCAATGCCAGCCAATGCGGGTGTGACTGAAGCCAATGCAAAGATTTTGGCGCAGTTCATTCTGTCACTCAAGTAACCTGGGTTGACCGTATAAAAAGCCGACGCATTAGTGCGTCGGCTTTTTATTTTAAGTCCGGTATTAATGCATACGGATTAAGAAGGGGGGGTTGATTTATCTAAATTATGAGTTGGACTGCGACTAATCTAGTCAGTGCTTTTCTGCTGCCACCACTGAACCTAATCTTACTAGGCGCTCTGGGAGTGTTACTACTCAAGCACCACCCAAGATTGGGTAGATTTCTATTGGCAAGTACACTGGCCTTGCTTTACCTAATTTCGACGCCATTTATCGTAGAGACGATGTTACAAAAGTTTGAAACGCCCTACGTAGCTGACTCAGTTGACAGAGAGGGACAGGTCATCGTGGTTCTGGGCGGCGGAACTTATTTCAATGCGGTGGAGTATGGCGGTGATACGGTAAATCGGTATAGTCTAGAACGTATTCGTTATGCCGCTCACCTATACCAGTTAACGGGTAAATTAATATTAGTGACCGGTGGCGCGCCACTGGGTAACGCCACTTCCGAGGCGGAGCAGATGAAATCTGTGCTAGAAAATGAATTCATGACTCCGGTCAAGTGGGTCGAGGGGACCTCCAACAATACACACGAGAATGCCTACAAGAGTTATGAAATCCTAAAAAAAGATGGGATCACACGCATCATGCTGGTAACACATGCTTGGCATATGCCAAGGGCGGTGAAAGAGTTTGAACGGGCAGGATTCCAAGTTACCCCAGCACCAACTGCATTTACAACCCGCTACCGAACGGATGGACTAGCTTACCTTCCGACAGCGAGTGCACTACAACAAAGCCGGATTTTCATTCATGAGGTTATTGGGATGCTGTGGTACCGATTGTTACCGGCACCGAACAAGATTTGAAATTGTTAGAATACCAGCAGAAAATATTTTAAAGGAGTGGTATGAAAGCGCGTATCGAATGGAAGGATGGAATGAGTTTCCTGGGTGAATCAGGTAGCGGTCATCAGGTGCTGATGGACGGACCACCAGAAACAGGCGGCAGAAATCTAGGACCGCGCCCGATGGAAATGCTGCTGATGGGAACCGGCGGTTGTGCAGCTTTTGATGTAATGTTGATTCTGAAAAAGGGCCGTCAGGAAATCAGCGATTGCGTGGTTGAGATTGAGGCGCAGCGGGCAACAAATGAACCCAAAGTATTTACCCATATTCACTTCCACTTCATACTAACCGGTAAGAACTTGCAACCACAACAGATAGAGCGGGCAATCAGCCTGTCCGCAGAAAAGTACTGTTCAGCTTCAATTATGCTTGGAAAAACAGCAGAGATGACACACGACTTCGAGATCGTGGAGGGGTAGAAACTTCAGCACAAGGAGTTAAATTAAACCCAGTAAGCTGTTCGTGTCATCACTTTAGATCCCAGTCCCATCGCCAACTTTACCGGTGTCGGTAACTCTGCGCCGCCGTGAGACATTGCCATAGCGGCATGTCCAGCCTCATCAACTTGCATCTGTGCAACAATGGCGCGACTCTTCTCATCATGCTCTGGCAGTTGTTGTAAATGACCGGCAAGATGGGCCTCAACCTGGCGCTCTGTTTCTGCAAGGAAACCAAGGTTCCACTTGTCGCCGAGCATGCCGGCAAAGGCCCCAATGGCGAAGGAGCAACCGTACCACATTGGATTCAATAGACTCTTGCGGCCACCCAATTCAGCAATTCGTCTTTCAGTCCAAGCGAGGTGTTCGGTCTCTTCGCGGGCTGCATGAATTAAGGTTTGTTGTATCTCTCTGCTGCGTGCGGTGAGGGCTTGTCCCTGGTAGAGTGCCTGCGCACAAATTTCACCGACATGATTCACACGCATCAGTGCGGCGGTCTCATTTTTTTCAGAATCGGTCAGATCGACCTCAGATAATTCAGTTCCTGGGACAGGGCGCAGAGTCTGCGCAGGCGTTAAAAGCGTGCGAAGTGCGTTATCGAATCCAATAATAAATTTGTCAATATTCGGCATGCAATCACCTCGAGTGAATAGTGAGATTAAGACGACATCCCCATCTGTATTGCTAGTAATGTGACTGGGTGGAGAATTACAACTTTTGAGCCTAATTGCCGTAATGAACTGGCAAGATGCATTGAACAGCCAACGTTAGAAGTCACGAGAAAGCATTCCCTGCTCTGGGTAATAGCCTTAATTTTATCATTCAGCAGTGTTTTTGCCATATCGGGCTGATCAAGAAAATATGTTCCAGCCGCCCCGCAGCATTGATCATTACCAGCTAACGGCACAGGAGTCGCACCGGGAATGCGAGATAGAAGTGAATAGGGGTGCTCGGCACTGCGCGATACATTACGCAGACTGCATGGATCATGTACCAGAATATTGTGTGGAAACGGCGAAATCTCTACGTCACTCCATCCCTCCGCCTCCTCCAGGAAAGTGCTGACATCAATGATGCTAGGGGAAGAGTTAAGGGGAGATTCTTCAAGATGCGCCCCACAACCAGAAGCCGTACTAATGATCGCATCCAGTTTCAGCCCTTGAAATGCGACCACGTTCTCTTGCGCCAGTTGATTCGAGGTTTGAATGTCGCCGCTATGGCGATGCAGCGCGCCACAGCAAGTCTGAGAGGGCGGTACATGTACCGTATATCCAAGATGGTTGAGCACAAATATAGTGGCGTTCAGTGTGGTCGCGTCTGTCAGTCGTGCAACACAGCCGAGGAAAAGACCAATCTCACCACGTGACTTGCCACGTGGAAGATAAATCGTGTGCCAAGAGGTAGTCTTGATGTTGGGGGATTGGCAGGGCATATTGATCAGTGGTAACTGTGCATCCATCTCAGCAAATTTTGTTTTACCAAGCAGAGCAAATTTGCGCACTAAAGACTGTAGCCCGCTCTTTTGGTATAGGCGTAGAAATGGGCGTAGTGAATCAAAACGTCTGGGCTTGGCGATAAATTCATTTTCTACCAAAGCTCGAAATGAAGATTTTTCTTTTTTGAGATCATGTCCGGTTGGTGAGGATGATGGCCGCGCCATGATTGCGCGAGTCCCATCAATAAGGTGGCCGTAAGAAACATGATTGGGACAAATGGCCTCACAGGCGCGGCAGGTAAGACACCGATCAATATGAAGAGAAAAGCGATCATTCATCGGAATGCGGCCGCTGACAGCAGCGCTCATCAAAGCAATACGTCCTCGTGGTGAGTCAGCCTCAGATTGGGTTATGCGGTAGGTAGGACAGTGTGGTAAACACAGCCCGCAGGCAACACAAAGATTTGCCTCGGCAAGCAGCGAAGCAGGAGAAAAATCAGGCTGGAGAGCTTTCGGATTCGTGATCAACTCCCACATGGAGGATAGAAAAAGAACATTCTTAAAGCTGTAATTATGACCAGAGTCTACGCGCTAAAAGTTTGGAAGGGTAGGGTATCATTGGCAGATATTACAGAGCGAAGGGGTGATATCTTGTTTAGGGTTTCGGGTGAATTTATCCGGCTATAACACGTGGGAGCTTACGCACGTGGGAGCTTACGCTTGACGAACGTGTCAAGCGTAACTAACATTAACTCTTGGGAGTTGGAAGCTTCCCTTTGTTTTTAAATTATTAAAAGGGGTCGAACTATGCTGAACCATCGAATTCTTCAGAAAACACGGCTATCCAGTCTTGCCCCCTTATTCCTGTCCGCTATTTTGGTCGTGCAGGTTGCTCCAGTTGCAGCATCAGATCATGGGCACCAGAAAGCACAAGCCAAATTTAACCAAGCGGGAGAGTTGGCCCGACCAGCAAACATCAAGGAGTGGATCTCCATCGGCGCATCAGTGACTCCGAAGGACATGAATAATGGCAAGCCAGCATTTCCAGAGTTCCATTATGTCTACCTTGATCATACAAGCTGGGCCCACTGGAAAAAAACAGGCGAGTTCCGCGAGGGAGCCATGATTGCTAAAGAGTTAGTTAGCGTGGGTTCCAAGTCATCAGCAAGCGGGAGCGGATACTTTGCCGGTGATTATGTCGGTCCGGTGGCAGTTTCAGTAAAAGATAGCAAACGTTTTGCCAAATCAAGCAATTGGGGCTACTTTGTTTTTGGCGACGACAAGGCACAGAGCGCACCTGCTGATGAGAGCTGTGTGGCCTGCCACCAGGCTAATGCTGCACAGGATATGGTCTTTACCCAGTATTGGGCGCCATTACGTGCGGTCAGCCCTAAGAAGTAAATCAGTTAAACAGGACAGAAAGGGGTAGCGTCTACCTGCTACCCCTTTCTGTCGCTTCACTCAGAATGGATCTTGGAGGACAAAAAAATGACGCACCATGATACGATTGTAGCTCCAGAGTTGCAGGTATCGAAGTGGTTGAATACAACAGGGTCACCTACGCTTGAATCTCTCCGCGGGAGAGTGGTTGTATTACACGCATTTCAAATGCTCTGCCCGGGATGCGTGCAAATCGGAATTCCTCAGGCCCAACGAATTTACGAGGAGTTCGATTCTAAGAAGGTCGCGGTGATCGGACTGCATACCGTATTTGAGCACCATGAGGTGATGGGGCCTGATGCGCTGGAGGTGTTTGCTTACGAATACCGGTTACGCTTTCCGATTGGGGTCGATAAGTACGCGGGTGAAAAGAGCCAAGGGATGCCACTAACCATGGAGGCTTATCAGATGCAGGGGACTCCAACCTTGATCCTGATCGATAAGGTTGGCCATGTACGGTTACACAAGTTTGGTCATGTGAACGATCTCATGCTGGGCTTCTCGATCGGTGCGCTACTCTCTGAGGAGTTTGGGGGTGAGTCAAATGTAGAGACAAAGAAACAGAAAGGCGCTACTGAGACCGGCGGCGATGAGGATAGTTATTGTATCTGATTAAATACGTATTCGGCGCGCTCTTTCAGCGCCCATATATATCCTCAAAACGCACGATATCATCCTCCCCCAAGTAAGAGCCAGACTGAACTTCGATCATTTCGAGTGGCACGCAGCCGGGGTTCTCCAATCGGTGACGAGTGCCGAGAGGGATGAAGGTAGATTCATTTTCAGACAATAGGTAACTCGAGTCACCGCGTGTCACCTTCGCCGTACCGCACACGACAATCCAGTGTTCGGCACGGTGGCGGTGCATCTGAAGTGATAGTGAGGCGCCCGGCTTAACCACAATGCGCTTCACTTGGAAGCGTTCGCCGGCGTCTATACCATCGTACCAACCCCACGGGCGGAATACCTTGCGGTGTAGCCTTCCTTCTGACCTGCCCTCGAGTTTGAGACTGTCGACGATCTTCTTTACATCCTGAGTTTTATTCTTGTGTACGACGAGGATGGCATCAGGTGTTCCAACGACCACTACATCCTCAACGCCTACACAGGCTACCAATCGACCGCCCGACATGACCAGAGTGTTACGGCAGTCGTGCAGTAGGACATCGCCCTGTGAGGCATTCCCATTGCTATCTTTAGGTAAGACCTTCCACAAGGAGTCCCACGCGCCCACATCAGACCAGCCCGCTACGAGCGGGATCACTGCCCCAAGAGGCAACGAACTTTCGCCGGCGGCGATACGTTCCATCACAGCATAATCGATTGAGTCGCTCGGGCATTGCGCGAACGATTCCTTGCCAACGCGCAAGAACTCACCATCGGTTGAGCCCTCATCCCAGGCCGCACGGCATGCAACTAGAATATCTTTACGGCAGAGGGAGATGGCATCAATCCAGATGGAGGCCCGAAGCATAAATAGGCCGCTATTCCATAGGTAGCTACCATCATCAAGATAGGTTTGAGCTGTTGAGAGATCTGGTTTTTCTACAAAGCGTGAAATATGGTAAGCACCGCCTCCGGTGAGAGCATCACCGAACTGGATGTAGCCAAATCCCGTTTCTGGTGAGTCAGGTGTGATGCCGAAAGTGACGACCTTACCCTCTGTCGCGAGGGTTACTCCCTTACGTACTGCCTCTTGAAAGGCAGCGGTATCTAGAATTATATGATCCGAAGGCATCACCAGCAGGATTGGGTCTGCCCCATCTCGCATTGCTGCCAGTGCCGCAAGTGTCAGAGCAGGTGCTGTATTACGGCCGGTCGGTTCGAGCAGAATCGTACCGGCTTTATCGATTAAACGAAGCTGCTCTGCAATTACAAAGCGGTACTCTTCATTGCAAACCACCATCGGCGCTTCGAGCTGGATACCCGTAAACCCTTCGGTACGACGGATCGTCGCCTGCAGCAGAGAGTCCTCACCAACCAACGGCAGCAGTTGCTTGGGATACTGTTCGCGCGAGAGCGGCCATAGCCGAGTGCCAGAACCACCAGAAAGGACGATGGGGATCAATGTTTGCATGGGTTCTCATGTGAGCAACAAGTCATAGCCTTTTCAATCAGCGGGCTAGTCAGCTATTAGCGAATGAAATTTTACCATTATAATATTCACAACAGTAGTGTCCGGCAATTTTGTGTTGAGAGTTCATGATCTGTCCGGTTCTGTAGCGCGACATCTGTCCGGTCGTCATAGTGCCCCGAAGGGGGTGCCAAATGAGACGAACGGAAGTGCTACAGGAGAACCGAAGGATGAGATTCGAAGAAACTTATGAGGGTTGGAACGCAGGTCGGCTTACGCAATTTGAGGCAGCTCGGATATTGGGGATGTGTGAACGAAGCTTCCGGCGGTACTTGTTGAGGTATGAAGCGG